>Ga0209629_10000261_pt1 | contig 27124 bp, 24 predicted proteins | sample TergutCu122P5_FD_187286 | JGI IMG/M metagenome (GOLD analysis project Ga0209629, IMG submission 187286) | Cubitermes ugandensis P5 segment gut microbial communities from Kakamega Forest, Kenya - Cu122 P5 (SPAdes) (version 2) | ecosystem: Host-associated > Arthropoda: Insects > Digestive system...
TATATAAGGAAATTAAAACGAATGTTAAAACTGTGTTAAAAAATGTTAATGGGGGGGGGTAAATTCCACCTATAACCCTGATTTTCAACATATTATATACTTTTTGACTTTGTAGAATGCTGTTTTGCAGCAAACTGCAAGGTCTTTTTTTTGTGTGGAACAAAGACAAAAAATTACGATTGACGATTGACGATTTACGATTTTTTAATGGAAAAAACCTTGCGTACTTTGCGAAAACCTTTGCGTTCTTTGCGGTTAAAATTTACCGCAAGGTGCGCAAAGAAAACGCAAATAGCGCAAAAGAACATATCAGATTGCGGGTCAAGCCCGCAATGACAGAACGTGCCGCAGGCACAATATAAACCAGCCCAACGGCAACGCCTTGGGGTCTTAAAATGAAATAAATTTAAATATTAATTAAAAATAATTTTTACAATGAAAAAAGTGAAGTTTTTTAAATTGGGCGCAATCGCCCTCACGATGAGTAGCGCGGCTCTGAATGTAAACGCGCAAGTTGGAATTAATACTGAAAGTCCGCAAGTAGAGGGCTTGCATATTATTCAAAAAGACAAGGCGGCAAATCCGGGACACGGATTTATCCTTGACGATGGCAATCAACATTCCGGCTACACACTTACGTGTGATGCAAATGGCGTAGGAACGTGGCGCAGTGCCGGAATATCTATGTTAATGGGGGTTTTTCCCACAGCCCCAACCTGGGCACAATGTTCCGGAAAGACCGAAGTAACAACTCAAGGTGTGTGGTACGCAACTAATGCTTATATAGATTTGCCGCCGGGTATGTGGCGAATTGATATGACAATGGTTGACCTGCCGGAAACTCAAGTTACGACCAGTACCAGGAATACTATTCAACAATCAACTTTTCTGTCGAATCTTAGTACTCTGAATACAACATTCGACTACACGACTTCGACTGAAATAGGTATCAATGCTTCAAGTTCATATAGAATGATAACCGGTAATGTTTATGAAAATGTTTTTTTTACTGTAACGGGTGGGACTATGGTTATTAGAAACACTTCTGCAGCAGTAAAAAGATATTTTTTGGTTGTTAGGGCTACTCTTCCTGTTACTTTCCCTTATTGGACTGCTGCTTGTAATGCAGAAAATACAATAATCGCTACACCAATTTTGAGTGTTGGTAATTAAAAAATGAAGTACAAATCGGTTTTCAGAATTTTGAAATCTTGAAATTTATTAAGAAACAACTGAAGTTTAATTTAGTATAAGTAGTTACCCGCCTTTTATTGCGAAATAAAGGGTGGGTAGTTTTTTGTTTGGAAATGGTCGAAAAAAAACTTGTTTAAAGTTTTGAAGTTAAGATGCGCTATGACAAACTGTGAATTTCCTTAATAATTTCCTGCGCAAAATTTTCTGCCTGTTCAACGGTTTTTGCCTCAGAATAGATGCGAATTATCGGTTCGGTGTTCGATTTGCGCAAATGCACCCAACCATCAGGAAAATCAATTTTAATGCCATCTATATCATTGATTTCAAATGATTTATATTTTTCTTTTATTTTAAGTAAAATATTATCAACATCAATTTCGGGTGTTAATTCTATTTTATTTTTAGAAATAAAATATTGTGGATAAGTTTTTTTTAATTGCGAAACCGTCTTATTCGATTTTGCCAAATGCGTGAGAAACAGCGCAATACCAACCAGCGCATCGCGCCCATAATGGCTCGCAGGATAAATAACGCCGCCGTTGCCTTCGCCGCCGATAATTGCGTTGATTTCTTTCATTTTTGCAACAACATTTACCTCGCCGACAGCCGCCGCGGCATATTTTCCGCCGTAAGGCAAAGTTACATCGCGCAAAGCCCTCGTCGAACTAAGATTTGAAACCGTGTTTCCTGCCGTTTGAGAAAGCACATAATCGGCAACCGCCACAAGCGTATATTCCTCGCCGAACATTTCGCCGTTTTCACAAATAATCGCCAAACGGTCGACATCGGGGTCAACCACAAAACCGACATCAATATTATTTTTTTTAATAAAATCAGAAATTTCGGTCAAATGTTCGGGCAGCGGTTCTGGATTGTGCGCAAACTGTCCGTTTGGTTCGCAATTAAGTTTTTCAATGTATGCAACGCCCAATGTTTCAAGAAGTTGCGGAATTATAATACCGCCAACCGAATTTACACAATCGATTGCGACACGAAAATTTGCTTTTTTAATCGCCTCAACATCAACAAGTTGCAAAGAAATCACATTTTCAATATGTCGGCGTGTATAATTAAAATTTTCATAATATTTTCCCAAATTATCAACTTCGGCAAATATAAAATCTTCATTTTCAGCAATTTGCAACACTATTTCGCCTTCGGCAGCATTAAGAAATTCGCCGCGTTCATTAAGAAGTTTCAACGCATTCCATTGGCGCGGATTGTGGCTTGCGGTCAAAATAACGCCGCCGGCGGCATTTTCCATCGTTACGGCGAGTTCTGTGGTTGGCGTTGAGGCAAGTCCGATATTCACAACATCAAAGCCCATTCCCAGCAAAGTGCCTGATACTAAATGATTTACCATTTCGCCCGAAATTCGCGCATCACGTCCGACAACTATTTTATTTGATTTATTTTTGGAAATTTTACGTACAACAGTAGCAAAAGCCGCCGTAAAACGCACAATATCAACGGGATTTAAGCCATCGCCAACGCGCCCGCCAATCGTCCCGCGTATTCCTGAAATTGATTTTATTAATGACATTTTATTTTAATTTTTTGATTACAAAATTAGAAAAAAATTATTATTTAAATTTTATTTATTAAACAAAAAAACGAAAGTATATGTTTGAAAGAGGCATAATATAACTGAATTACTGTGTTTTTAAAAAAATATTCAAAAAAATAATTTTATTTCAAAAAAAAATCTTACTTTTGCGCAATATTTTAAAATTTGAACGTTGAACCTCAATTTGTTGTAAAAAATATTTTTTTGCAAACAAATTCCTTTAAAAAGTATTGGGAAAAATGAAGACACCCAAAGAAAAAAATGTAGAAATCGTTACAGAAGAAACTTTAAATGCAGCCGAAACTACGGCGCAAGTATCTGTAATTGAGCAAATCACTAAACGGATAGAATATCCTCAAATAAGTAATGGCGACATTATGTCATCTTCCGAAATACCGGCAGAAAGACCGCCAAAAAATGTTGAGGAAGAATTAGTGTTGCCTTCCCAAGACCTTAATACAGAAGAACATAGCAGTATTACAGAAGTTACCGAAACTGCGATTTCTCAAAGCAATTTACATGCAAGCAATCTGACAAAAGAAGAATTAATTGAAAAGTTGCAAAATCTTGTAAATCAAGATATTGATGTTATTAAAAAAGAATTGGACAGCATTAAAACCAGTTTTTATGAACGAATTAATACTGAAAAAGAGGTTTTACGTGAAAAATTTATCGCAGATGGCGGTTCTCTCGAAGATTTTAAACCGCAAAAAGATGGGTTGGAAGAAACTTTTAAAAATATTTTAAACGAAATCAGGCAAAAACGTATTGAACATACAAAGCAGGCAGAAAAACAAAAAGAAAAGAATCTGCTTGAAAAACAGCATATTATCGAACAAATGAAAATGCTCGTCGAAAAAAACGACGACATAGACAAGGCGGTTAAAGAATTTCGCGAACTGCAACAAAAATGGAAAACCTTAGGCGCAGTACCGTTGGCGCAGGTTAATGTGTTATGGCGCGAATATTCTCAATGTCAAGAGGCGTTTTGGGATTTGGTAAAAATAAACAATGAACTTCGCGAATATGATTTCCGCAAAAACTTGGAGGCAAAAAACGAATTAATTAATGCTGCACAAAAACTGGCAGACGAAAAAGATATTGTTACAGCGTTTAGAAAACTGCAAAAACTGCATGAAGAATGGCGTGAAATTGGTCCTGTGGCGCGTGAATTGAGAGGAGAAATTTGGGAACGATTTAAAGCAGCATCGGCGGTTATTAATAAACGGCACGTAGATTATTTTGAAAACCTGCGTAAAAATGAGGATGAAAATATTGCCTTAAAAAATGAAATAATAGAAAAAATTGCAAATTTTGATGTAACAAATCTTAAAACCTACAAACAGTGGGAAGAAGCATCAAACCAGATATTTGAACTGCAAAAACAGTGGCGCGCAATCGGCTTTGCCCCCAGAAAACTTAATCAAAAACTTTATGACAAATATCGTAAAGTAAGCAATACGTTTTTTAATGCAAAAGCGGATTTTTTCAAAGACGTACGCAGCGAGTTTTCGGCAAATATTGATAAAAAAACTTTACTTTGCAACAAAGCCGAAGAGTTGAAAAATAGCACCGATTGGAATGCAACTGCCTCAATAATTATAGAACTTCAAAAAGAGTGGAAAACAGTTGGTTCCGTTCCACGTAAATTTTCGGACACTTTATGGAACAGATTTTCGGCGGCTTGCGATTATTTTTTTGAACAGAAAAAAAATGCGGTGCCGTCCCAACAATCCGAAGAAAAGAAAAATTTAATTAAAAAACGTGAAATTCTTGACCGCATAAAATCGTTGGATATTTCAAATCATAATGCTGCCTTGAAATCGCTTAAAGAAATGATTGTAGAATGGAACTCAGTAGGTTTTGTTCCGTTTAAGGATAAGGAAAATTTAAGACGTGAGTATCGTGCGGCAGTTAATTCACAACTTGATGCACTCAATGTTGACGATAATACGCGGCGTTTGGACAGTTTCCGAAATAATATTTCCGCTTTGGCAGCAAAAGGCAGTGATATTTTGAGTGAAGAGCACAAAAAACTTTCGCGTGCATATGAACGCATGAAGCAGGAATTAAATACCTATGAAAATAATCTTGGTTTTTTTACCTCATCTTCAAAAAAAGGCGGCGGACTGATTGAGCAAATGAATAAAAAAACGGAAACCCTGCGTAATGAATGTAAACTGCTTGAAGAAAAAATAAAATTACTTTCCAAAGAGATTTAATTTTCATTATAATAAAGCGGCGCATTTTGGAAATTTCCAAAATGCGTTTTTTTTATCTAAAATTTTATACCTTTGTACGTTTTTTTTTAAAAGATTATATTAATTCTAAAAAATAATTACACAAAAAAATATTTGTAATTTATTGATTTATAATAATTTTGAAATTTTGTAATTTGAATTGAAAATCGGCGTAAGCCAAATTTTGAAATATAATTAAATGAAAGAGCATATTCAATCCGATACTGCAAAAGAAATTTTCAACAATTTTTTGGAAAGTAGAAATCTTCGCAAAACCCCCGAACGTTTTGCTATTTTGAATCTTTTTTATAGCACGGAAGGGCTGCTTTCGGTGGAGACAATTTTTAAGACACTTCAAACTGATTACCGCGTGAGTGTTGCCACAATTTACAACACACTCGAATTGCTTTTGGAATGTAACTTAATCGTAAAGCACCTATTTTTCCAAAATCAAACCTACTACGAATGTGCCTCAAACAACAATTTATATTTTTATAAAGTTTGTCATATTTGTGGGAAAATTAAAAAATTTAACGACAAAAATATCCGAATAGCACTCGCCTCAAAATCCGACAGTAAATTCACCTCACAACACCAATCACTGTACATTTATGGCATTTGCAGTGGTTGTGAAAAATTATAGAAAAAATGACGAGATTAAGTGTAAATATCAATAAAATAGCAACTTTGCGTAATGCTCGCGGTGGAAATATTCCTAATGTTGCCCGTGTGGCTCTGGATTGCGAACGCTTTGGCGCAGAAGGAATTACGGTTCATCCGCGCCCCGACGAGCGGCATATTCGTTATGCTGACGTGCGCGAACTTCGTCCGTTAGTTACCACCGAATTTAACATTGAAGGAAATCCCGAACCGAATTTTTTGGCACTTTTACACGAGGTAAAACCCACGCAGGCAACGCTTGTGCCCGATGCTCACGATGCAATTACTTCAAATGCCGGCTGGGATACCGTTAAAAATTTTGATTTTCTGAAAAATATTGTTGCCGAATTGAAAGCAGACGGAATCCGCGTTTCGATTTTTGTGGATACAAATTTGAAAAATATTGAATTTGCAAAACGTACCGATGCCGACCGAATAGAACTTTATACCGAGCCATACGCGGCTAATTATTTTAAAAACAATGAATTAGCAGTGCAGCTATTTGTTGCTGCCGCAAATTTTGCCCACGAAATTGGACTTGGAATAAATGCCGGACACGACCTTTCACTCGAAAATTTGGCATTTTTGCACAAAAATATTCCTTTTTTAGATGAGGTTTCAATCGGACACGCTCTGATTGCCGATGCGCTTTATTTTGGCTTGGAAAAAACAATAAAACTTTACAAGGAACAGTTAAAATAAAACTTTTCGAAACGTCTAAAAATTTATTTTAAAAAGAAATAAACTGAAAGCCATTAAAATCATTCCTGCAATAAGTCCTGAAATGGAAAGGTGATGTTTGCCGTATTTTTCGGCTGTAGGCAGAAGTTCGTCTAAAGAAATATAAACCATTATGCCCGAAACGGCTGCAAGCACAATTCCGTTTATCACCGGCGACCAAAACGGCAACAAAAAAAGATATGCCATCAACGCACCTAAGGGCTCTGCCAAACCCGACAAAAAAGAAAGCCAAAACGCTTTTCGTCTGTTGCCCGTAGCGTGATATATTGGCACAGATACGGCTATTCCTTCGGGAATATTGTGAATTGCAATAGCAAGGGCAATCGGTATTGCCACCGAAAGTCCGCCGCTGATAGCCGAAGTAAAAGCGGCAATTCCTTCTGGGAAATTATGAATAGCCAGTGAAATTGCAACAACAATTCCAATTCGTTGCAGCGATTGCTGTTTTTCGATAGTGGGTTTTATCTCTTCAATAAAGTGAACTTCGTGAGGATTATTTTTTTTAGGTATCAAAAGGTCAATCAGTGTAATAAGTGCTATTCCACCGAAAAAAGTTAGAAGTAAATATATTGTTCCCGTTTTATCGCCCAAAAGTTGTGTCAGTTCCGTTTTTGCGGTGGGAATTAATTCCATAAACGACACATAAAGCATTACGCCAGCCGAAAAACCCAACGAAAAGCTCAAAAAATTCGTGTTAGTTCGTTTGGCAATCAAAGCAATCAAACTGCCGATACCTGTTGCAAGTCCGGCAATCATTGTCAGTATAAAAGCAATCCAAATATTATGTTCAGACATTGATAAACAGTAGTTTTATAAAACGATTTTGAATTTTTGACTGCAAAAATACAAAAAAAATCCAAATTCAAACATTTTCAAAAACAAGCAGGGGCAAAAAGTTTTACCCCTGCAATTTTTAAACGTAACACGTTTTTCAAAAACGTGTTACGTTGATTGTCGTTGTATCATTTTGTAGGGTCGCCGCACGCGACGACCCTACAGGTGTGCTTATTCTTTCACAAATTTCCTCGTTATCACACCGTTGTCGGTTTGGATTTTTATAAAATATACGCCTGAGAGCAAATGTGCCACATTTATTGATTTACCATTTAACAATTTACCATTGACAATTTGTTTGCCTGATACACTATAAATAATAAATTGACAACCTGAACTTTCTAAATTTTCTATGTACAATTCATTCTTTACAGGATTAGGATAGAGTTTTACATTTTTAGTATAAATATTATCTACCGCTGTAGGTGCTTTTCTCGTTACTACAATAGTATAAATGTTCACATTACAATTTATAATAACTGTAATTTGAATTGTATTCGCACCAACATTTAAACCGATTGTTCCTGCACCAATTACAGTTGCATTGATATTACTTGGAACTGCTGAAATTGTGATTTGAGTAACATTATTTTCTACTTCGACAGTATAATTTGTAATATTCTGATTGAAATAAGGCGTAAGTGTTCCAGGGGAAACACTAATGTTGTTCAATTTAACTGTATCTGAAAGTAGTCCAGATAAAATTGGAAAACTATTGGGGGTGTTAGGCATACTCCAAATACTATTAAAATCCCATCCTAAATTTTTTCAATCCACGATTGAGATTGGAAGGATGTAAAATCTGCGTCTTTACCATCTGGACTACTTGCATCTTGTCTGAATCTGAAAACGCCATCTACTATCATAGAGGAATAAGCATAACAATTTTGATTAGCATAAGATTTCCCTCCTATTCTTTTGCAAATAAAGAACCATTTTGATTCATTATATTTGATTTAATAGTATGATTGGCAGCAAAACAATTTTTGCTCTCCCCTTCTCCAATACCACCAGTCCCTGTACCATATTGGAAAATTAAATCACCATAAGAATAAGAAATAATATTACCTATATTGTAACAGTTTGCATTTGGTCCATAACCTGTTTCTCCGCATATACCGCCAGTAGAAGATGCCCAGTAATTTATTATATTACCTGTATTGTAGCAATTTGTAATTGAGGAATACGAGTAACCACAAATACCTCCCGAATGATTTACAGTCATATTATTATTATTTAAAGAAATGATAGTGCCCGTATTAAAACTCTTTACAATGTCATTTTGTGCAGATCCACAAATACCACCACAATAACCTTGTGATTCTATTGTGCCTATATTAAAACATTCTTTAATATCCCCGCTAGCAGATTCTCCGCAAATGCCTCCACAATAACAATATAATGAGTGATTAGTAATATTTCCGATGTTAAAGCAATTTGCAATTGTTGTATAAGAAAAAGCATAGCCACAAATACCACCTGTATAAGAGCGATTGTAATTGTTAGAGCAAGAAATATTACTTATATTGTAACAGTTTGCAATTTTTGTATTAGATTGAGCATTTCCACAAATACCACCAGCATAATAAAAAGTATTATAAGAAGAAAAAGAAATTGTTATACTACCGACAACCCCCAAGTTCTTAATTGTCGCTCCTTCTAAATTACCAAAAACTCCAATACTTAAAGATGACTGATCACTGATTGTTATGTTAATATTTACATTTATCTTAAAACCCCCACCATCAAATGTACCTTTAAATGGTCTAAAATTATCTGTACCAACAGTATTACCTATAACAGTTGTAACTGCATCAGTAATATCCTGCGTAAGTAGAAAATACTTGTCTCTGGAATACATATAATTTGCATTTACAGCATTAGCAAGCGTTTCCATATCTGCCTTTGAGGAGATAAGGTAAGGGTCAGTTGCCGTGCCACTACCGCCTGAGTAGGTTTGTGCGACGGCGATAATTGTAAAAAATAAGCATATTAACATTAAAAGTTTAAATTTTCCCATTTTCTAATTATTTAATGATTGAAGTTCTTGTAATTTTGCATTAATTTCTGTTAAGATTGAAGGATTTTGAGTGTTGTTATATTCTCCTTGCAGTTGTGCTATTTCCATGTTTAATTTTCTTCTTTGCTTTTCAAAATCAATACTATAATTAGAATTTTTTGCAAACATCATAGATTCAATGTGTTTAGCATCAACTATAATTGGTATATTATTTTCTTTCATTTTTTTCTTTAAGAAAGTAAAGAATGCAAGGTTGTCTGCATCTTTTAAATTTTTCCAATACTCAATCGCCTCACAAGCAATATTAAATAACAAGTTATTTTTATGCTGTAAATCTTCTATTAATTTGTTTAATGCGTCATTTTCACAATAATTGTCTTTGTAAAATAAACATGTAAAAGTAACACTGAAAATAAAAGCAAAATCATTACTGCAAACGGAGTTTATTATGCAATTTATGTTCTGTACGAATTGGTCAATAGTTTCATTAAGAAAATATTCTTTGTTAAAACCAAGTTTCACAAAAGCATCAACCATTTTATAATGTGAGATTGAGTTGTTAACACTTTTGACAAAATCTTCGGAGAATAATTTTATTTCATCAAAATCTTTAAAACCTTTTGTAAATAGATAAATATGCAATAATTCGTGCGCAAACGCAGGCTCTGTCGCAAACGTAGGCTCTGTTAGGCTGGTTACAATTTTAAATTTTTTATCGCCCATAGGTTTCATACCAAAACTTCCTCCTTTTAAGTCGTTTTTGTATTTCATGTCACTTTCAAACTCAATTTTATACCCAGAATCTAAAAGTTCTTGATACATTTTTTTTGATTGTTCAGTTAAATTTTCTTCTATGTTCATATTGTTTTTGTTTTTTTCCCCTGCTCTTACCGCTTTGCAGGTTTTGCGTTTTTTTAATAAAATTGCGCCGCAAAAGTACGATTAATGTTTTATAAATCAATATTACTTTACATTATTTTCGACAAAATTACAAAAAAAAACTAAAAATTATGATTTTAAAAATTCTTTTTTTCACATAGCACGAAGTGCTTAATTTTCATAACCGCAGGGCAATGACCTGCGGTTTGTGTAAAATCTGCAATTACTTTGCCTGAAAGGCAAAACTTCTAACCGTTCTGCCTTTGCAGGCAGTAGTTTAGTGCTTTGCACCGCCGCAGGCAACGCTACGCTCGCCTGCGGTTATTAAAATATTGCCCTTTCGGGCAAAGTTTTTTTATTTCTGCAAATAATCCAAAAAATTCAGTATTTTTGCGGTTTATTTCCTGATTTTTTATATTAAAATAATTTTGTAAAATAATGAAACTCAACGATTTATTGAAAAATATTAATCCAAAAGAAGTTTTTGGGAATACGGATATTGAAATTAATAATATTCAATTCGATTCGCGTAAAGTTGAGCGCGGCGATGTTTTTGTTGCCACGCGCGGAACGGCTTCCGACGGACACAATTTTATCAACTCAGCCATCGAAAAAGGCGCAACAGCAATCGTATGTGAAGAAACAGACCGTCATTGCGCATCTTGCCCGCAATCCCCTGTTTTTATTTTGGTTGAAAATTCTTCGCAGGCATTGGGAATTATGGCTTGTAATTTTTATGGAAATCCTTCTGAAAAACTGATACTTACAGGTGTTACCGGTACAAACGGCAAAACCACAACCGCTACTTTATTATATAAAATTTTTCAAAAACTCGGTTTTAAAGTCGGGCTGATTTCAACCGTCTGCAATTATATTGACGACCGCCCCGTTCCAACCGATTACACCACGCCCAATCCTTTGGAAATCAATAATTTATTTGCGCAAATGGTGACAGAGGGTTGTCAATATGCGTTTATGGAAGTTAGCAGCCACGCCATTGACCAGCGCAGAATTGCGGGTTTGCGCTTTCGTGGTGCGATTTTCAGCAATATCACGCGCGACCATATTGATTATCACAAGACATTTGAAAATTATATTAAGGCAAAAAAACGCTTTTTCGACGACCTGCCCGCCGACGCTTTTGCCCTTACAAATATTGACGACAAAAACGGGTTGGTAATGCTGCAGAACACGAAAGCCGAAAAATTTACATATTCGCTGCAAACAATGGCAAATTTCCGAACGCAAATTTTGGAACACGATTTTAACGGAATGTTGCTTGCGATAGACACAAGTATCAAGACACAAGATACAAGACAATCAGAGATTTATACGAATTTTGTCGGGCGATTTAATGCTTACAATTTGACGGCGATTTTTGGGGCGGCGGTTTTATTAATTAAAAATGAAAAATTAGGAATAAAGAATGAGGAAATTTTGCGGATTTTAAGCACTTTACATTCGGTTTCGGGGCGTTTTGAGCCGATTCGTGCGCCGCAGGGATTTACTGCAATTATTGATTATGCCCATACGCCCGATGCACTAAATAACGTAATATCAACGATTAACGATATTTTGCAAAATACAGAAGGACATTTGATTACCGTTGTTGGCTGCGGTGGCGACCGCGACCAAGGCAAACGCCCAATGATGGCACGTGAGGCGGTAAACGGAAGTTGGAAAGCGATTTTGACTTCCGATAATCCGCGCAAGGAAGACCCGCAGGAAATTTTAAATGAAATGCTCAGTGGCTTGGACGACGAACAGAAACGAAATTCGCTTACAATTATCGACCGCCGCCAAGCAATTAAGACCGCCTGTTCGCTCGCTCAACGAGGCGATGTTGTTCTTATCGCAGGCAAAGGACACGAAAATTATCAAATTTTTGGCGAAACAAAACACCATTTTGACGACAAAGAAGAGGTTATCAAACAATTTTAAAATTATTTTCTTTTTTCAATATTTGGTATTACTTTTGTGGTTATAAATTATATTTTAATCATAATGTCTGTAATTGAAATTATCATATTATCATTATTTGTTCTGCTTTGGGGTGGAGGCGGTTTGTTATTCCATTTCACAGCCACTCCCGAAGAAAAAGAAAAATTAAAAAACGAACTTAAAAATGCTCGCCCGTTAAAACAAAATGATTATCATTTTTCGGTTCCTTTTATGAATCACGATTAATTATTTCATATTACACAAAAAAACACAATAGTTTTCCCGTTACGATAGTACTTTGGGAAAACTATTGCGTTTATAAAAATCAGCGAAAGTAAATTTACTTTCACCGATAAAATATTTTTACAAAAGTAATACAAAAAAATCTAAATCAAAAAATTACATTCCAAAAAGATTTTGTATTTTTGTGGCGAAACAGATATGTTTACAAACTGTTTACAAATTAAATGTAAATAACTGATAATCAAATACAAAAGATTGACCCGCAATCTAATAAGTTTTTTTTAAATGTATTGTATCCTTTGTGTTTTTCTTTGTGAACTTTGTGGTAAAATATTATTAAACACAAAGAACACAAAGTTTTACACAAAGTTCACAAAGGTTATTTCAAAGTTTTAGATTGTGGGTTAAGATGCGCAATAACAACAGAATAATCTTTACAATTTTATTTAATAATCTTGAAATCTTGAAATAAATAATTCTTATGCTTTACCATCTTTTTACCTATTTAGACAGGGAATATAATTTTATAGGCGCGGGAATGTTTAATTACATTTCGTTTCGCACGGCGTTGTCGTTTATCACTGCGCTGCTTATTGCTACGCTTTTCGGGCGGCGAATTATTGACTTTTTGAAAAGAAAACAAATCGGCGAAACAATTCGCGATTTGGGGCTTGAAGGGCAGCAACAGAAAAAAGGTACGCCAACCGTTGGCGGCGTGATTATTATTCTTGCAATACTTGTTCCAACGTTTTTATTTGCCTCAATGACAAATATTTACATTATTTTAATGTTAATCACAACCATTTGGCTCGGAATTACAGGTTTTGCAGACGATTACATTAAGGTTTTTCGCAAAAACAAAGAAGGATTGAAAGGAAGATATAAAATTTACGGTCAGGTTGGGCTGGGGCTAATTGTCGGAATGACAATGATTTACAGCCCTGATATTATTATTCGCGAAAATCACGAAGTGATGAACGTTGAGCGGCGCGTGGCAGGTGCAAACTATTCGCACGAAAATATAAAATCGGCTCAAACCACAATTCCTTTTGTTAAAAATAATAACCTCGATTATTCTTTCTTTTTCAAACCGTTTGGCAAACACGCTACGACTTTTGGCTGGATTTTATTTGTCGTAGTTACAATTTTCATTGTTACAGCGGTGTCTAACGGGGCAAATCTCACTGACGGAATTGACGGGTTGGCGGCGGGAAGTTCGGCAGTAATTGGTATTGCGCTTGGGATTTTGGCTTATCTGTCGGGAAATGTCAATTATTCGGGGTTTTTGAACATTATGTACATTCCCGGCGCGGGCGAATTGTTTGTTTTTGCGGGTGCGTTTATCGGCGCAACAATCGGTTTTCTCTGGTATAACGCAAGTCCTGCGCAGGTTTTTATGGGCGATACGGGCAGTTTGACCATCGGCGGAATTATTGGCGTTTTCGCAATTCTTGTGCGTAAAGAGTTGCTTCTGCCGATACTTTGTGGAATATTTTTGGTGGAAGCATTGTCTGTAATTTTGCAGAGAACATATTTTAAAATTACAAAGAAAAAATACGGCACAGGACATCGAATTTTCAAAATGACACCGCTTCATCATCATTACCAACACGACGCAGGCAAAGTTCCGCACGTTCTTTGGGACAAACCTACAAAAGGCATCCCCGAATCGAAAATTACTGTGCGTTTTTGGTTAGTTGGAATAATTTTGGCTGCATTAACAATTATTACTCTGAAAATCAGGTAGTTATAATTTTTTATGGAAAATCAGGAATCATATACACCGATTCGTTTTGATATTGACGAAATTTTAGCAGAAAAATTACCGAATAAAAAGTTACCAAAATTTGTTGTGCGCTATCTCAAACGCATTATTCATCAGGACGAACTCAATCGTTTTATGGAAAAATACGACCGAACGCGCAATTTTGAGTTTATCGCCGGCATTCACGAGTTTTTCAACGTTTCGACTTCGGTTTTTGGTGTGGAAAACTTGCCGCACGGGGGGCGTTATATTTTTGCGAGCAATCATCCGCTTGGCGGAATGGACGGTGTCAGTTTGGCGTATTACATTGGAAATCAATACGATGGCAAAGTGAAAATTTACGCAAACGATATTTTGCTTTTCGTGCGTCCACTCAACGATTTGTTTATTCCGATTAATAAAACGGGTATGGTTGCACGCGGAAGTGCCGATACCACAAACGAATTTCTGGCTACCGACAGCCATTTAATTACCTTCCCTGCGGGAAAATGTTCGCGCAAAAAGGGCGGAAAAATTATTGACGATGAATGGAAAAAAAATGTAATTGCGAAAGCAGTGCAGTTTGAGCGCGATATTGTGCCCGTGTATTTTGAAGGGCGAAACTCAAATTTTTTCTACAATCTGGCAAATTTGCGCACTTTTTTGGGTATTAAAATAAATATTGAAATGCTTTTTCTCTCCGACGAATTTGTGAAGCAGCACGGCAGACATCATTCCATATATTTCGGAAAACCAATAAGTTATACGATTTTTGATAAGTCAAAAACTCAGTTGCAATGGGCGCAATGGCTCAAAGAAAAGGTTTATCAGATAAAATCACAAAGTTAAAATAACACAAACTACAATCCTATTTTCTTAAATAATATTAAATTTCACTCAAAATGTGTTTTATAACATAAATTTGTTGTATTTTTGCAACGTGTTTTTCATGGTATTAGATTTAAGGTTAAATTAAGATTGGGTTGTCGGGACGACAACCTTTCTTTTTTTATATAATGCTGAGAAAAATTTTTTTCATAGCTTTTTAGACAGCCCAAGATGAACATATCAGATTGCGGGTCAAGATGCACAATGACAAAAAGAAGTTTAAAAAGTCACTTAAATTGGGCATTGTTTTAACAAATTTCTACGGTTTAAATTTCGATTTTTCTAAAATTTTCTGAAAATCGTTGTCGTATGCAAGTTCGCGCAAAGTTACTTCGGTATTATTTTCCATATAACTTTTAACAATTTGCCAGCCAATCCAGTTGCCGACTCTTCCGGGCGATTCCTGCGAAATAGGCGTGGTAAAAGGTGCATCGCCGGTATATTCGCGAATAAGTTTGTAATCGCTTGAAAATAAATGTTTTTGGTCAATAATTGAAGCCCAGATTTCGCGTGAGTATTTTTTGCACCACCCAAGTTGTTCCGCCGTATAGCCCGCAATATTTTCGTCCGATTCGTCGGGCAGCATAACGGAAAGAAAATAAAGTAATTTTCCTTGATATAAAATATTGTCAATCAAACGGTTAGTTTCGCTGTTGAACGGAAAACTTCCTTTCAACAAAGACAAAGTAATATCAACAGGAATGCTTTGTGGCTGCATATTTTGCACCAAATATTCGTAAGAAAGTTTTTTGTAAAAATCAAAATAATTGTCGCCAAGATACCAGTCCGTCCCAATGCCGATATATCCGCGAAAAGTCAAAATCGAACTGTTGCAGCCCGAAACAAAGAAAAACAGCGCAGGCATCTGAATATCAGGGAAATATGTTTTAAAATAAGTATAGACAGAAGCCATTTTTTTCTCAATCGGCGCAATATTTTTAAAGGTACGCGCCACCGCCAAATTTATTTTTGCATAAGTGGTGTCTGTCAATAAGTTACGCATCATTTCTGCTGAAAAAGCCGTATCTGCCGCATCAATTTCGAGCATCGAAAAATAATTTTCGTAAATGGCAGGATATTTTTCCGCCAGATTTTTTAAACAGGCAACTGCGTTGGCTGTGTTGAGGTTGATGATTGCGCTGTCGAACCGAATAATGCGCAACTGACTTTCGGTTTTTTTGAGTTCCGCACTGCTGATTTCAAAGCGTTTTTTATTTTTACATGAAAAACATAAAACACTAAATATCAACACGATACAAATAAAAAAATATGTTTTTTGCATAAGAATTTTTAGAAAAAAGATTTATTAAAAAGAAACGCAGAAACAACTATCTGATTCTGCGTTTCACCATGAAAACACTTACAATTCTTTAATTTTTTTATGAATTTTTCGCTTTATCAACAATCGCTTTGAACGCTTCCGGATGGTTCATAGCAAGGTCGGCAAGCACTTTTCGATTGATTTCTATTCCTGCTTTGTGCAGCGCACCCATCAGGCGCGAATAAGAAAGCCCTTCCAAACGCGCACCGGCGTTGATACGTTGAATCCACAGAGCGCGAAAATTGCGCTTTTTGAGGCGGCGGTCGCGATAAGCGTACTGCAAGCCCTTTTCCCAAGTTGTCTTTGCGACTGTCCAAACATTGCGCCGTGCGCCAATGTAACCGCGTGTGAGCGATAAAATTCTTTTTCTTCTGTTGCGCGAGGCAACGTGATTTACTGAACGTGGCATAATTTTAAAATGATTTTGTGAAAGTCAGCGGCAAAATTTTACTTTCGCACTTTTATTTTGCTGAACCTTCGGTTAATAAATTTGAAAACAATTTTTTATTTTAAACAAAGTAAAGCTTTAACTTCCTTTACATCAGCGCGTTCCACCATCGAAACGTGAGTCAGATTGCGCTTTTGTTTCTTTGTTTTTTTAGTCAAAATATGACTTTTAAAAGCGTGTTTCCGTTTAATTTTACCTGTTCCGGTAAGGGCGAACCTCTTTTTGGCACCGGAATTAGTTTTCATTTTTGGCATCTTATTACTTTTTTATATTATTTTTATTAAATTTCAAAATTCTATATTCAAACTTCCATCTTCTATCTTCTATCTTCCTACCCTTTTTTCTTCGGCGACATGAAAATTATCATTCTTTTTCCTTCCAAGCGCGGCATCGAATCCACTTTTGCCAACTCTTCGAGTGCAGTTGCAAAACGCAACAAAATTTCTTCGCCCTGCTCTTTGAATAAAATCGACCGACCTTTGAAAAACACGTATGCTTTCACTTTATTTCCTTCTTTTAGGAACTGTTGCGCGTGTTTTAATTTAAAATTAAAATCGTGGTCGTCGGTTTGCGGACCAAAACGAATTTCTTTTACAATAATTTTTGTCGAATTTACCTTTTGTTCTTTTTCGCGCTTTTTTTGCTGGTAAAGAAACTTCTGATAATCAACAATTCTGCAAACGGGCGGATCTGTATTTGGCGATATTTCAACCAAATCCAATCCTAATTCGTCAGCCAACTTTATGGCTTCTTCATAAGTGTAAATGCCTTGTTCTATGTTGTCGCCAACTAAACGAACATTTTGCACTCCTTTTATTTTTTCGTTGATGCGATTGGGCATTTCACGTTCTACCACTCGTCGCGGTCGCGGAATAAACTGTTTTGCTATAGTTTGTGTCCTCCTTAAATATTATTTTATGGGGTTGAACTTCATTTTTTTTGCGGCGACAAAATTACTACATTTTTTTTGAACTACAATATTATTTTTTATTTTTTTGAAAAATTTCTTTATAAACACCTTATGTTTAACTGTTTGTTAGAAAAAAGGTAAGAATTTAAGATTTAAAAAATGAAATTTTCTTTACCTTTGCAGTTGTAAAAAAATTATTTTTTATGTACAATAAAATTATAGAAAAATATTACGACAAAAACAGCGAATTGTACAAACTGTTAATTTTTCACAGTCGTTGGGTGGCAGACAAAGCGATGGAAATTTCCCGGAATTAAATGCTAATATTGAGTTTGTTGAAAGGCGGCAATGTTTCACGATATTGGGATTTTTCTTTGTAATGCGCCGTCTGTTTTTTGTTTTGGAAATCACAATTATATCGAACACGGATATTTTGGAGCGCAAATTCTTGTAAATGAGGGCTTTGAACGCCACCGCTGGCGCGGACGTTCCGTCTGTGCCTTGCGAGAAGAATGAAGAATGAAGAATTGTTTTTTACTTAAAAAAATCATAAAAAAAATTTTTATCTTTGCAAAAATTTTTTATAACGCATATTTTCAAAATTAAATAACCAATAAATGTCCGTGAAAGGAGCGGACGTAAATTTAAAAATATGATTAATAAATTAAAACTGCTACTAATTAGTGTTATTTTTATTCCTTACTTGTCTTACAGTCAAAATATTGTATTGAGTGTTACAGGTAAAGCGATGGTAAACGGACAATCGGTAAAAAAAGGCGACAATTTAGCCAATAATGCGAAAGTGGTCTTCGGCAATACTCTTTCGGAATTGAAAATTCTTTCGCCCGTTGGGGTTTGCGTGATTAAGTACAAAAACTATGAGGAGAAAAAATCATCTGAACTTTTGGACTTAATAAAATCGAGTATCCGCAAAAATTCGGTTGCCACACTTGGTACAAGGGCGTGGAAAGTTAATCCAAGTGCTAAAAGACAGGTGGAATTAGTCGATTCAATGTGTAAAATTCTGAACGTTAATTCGGAGAATGTGAATGAAATTTTCAGCCGATACATTACCCCTTATTGTGTTTTAGAATTTGAAAAACCATATTGGCAGGATATAGCCGCTTTTTTGCAGACAAAATACAGTTTTAAACTGTCGTATCTTACCGGTGAATTGATGACATCGGCGCAATATCAGCGCGTACCTTTAGTTCCGAAATCCCGCTCATTTGTTTCTTTGCCACAGGCAGCGTCTTTGAAAAAATATTGTCCCATACCGGGCGACCAGGGGCAATACGGCACTTGCACCGGCTGGGCAAGTGCTTATGCTGCGCGAACTATCAGTTGGGCTGTGAAAAACAATCTTACCGACCTGCTCGATATCACCAATCAGGCATTCTCGCCCTCTTTTGTGTACGCACAATGCAAAGCACTGACTAATGACATTAATTGCTCAGGTGGAGGATATATTGATAAAAGTGCGGAAGTGTTGAAAAATGCAGGTTCTGTTTTTCTGACAGATTTGCCTTATGGATGCAATATTGATATTACACCCTTTTATCAGTTGGCAAAAACATACGCCATCAAAGATTACCAACGGCTTACCGAAAGCGAGGGATTGACCGATGCGGACTTTGACAATATTAAACAGGCATTAGCGGCAAACAAGCCGGTGCTATGTTCGATAAAGTGTTATAAGTCGTTTATGAATTCCTGGTGGGGAGGTAAAATATGGAATGGAATAACTGATAATATGAAAGGGAATCACGCTATCTGTATGATTGGTTATGACAATAATTATAATAACGGCGACGGCACAACAGGCGCGGTAGAATTTATGAACAGTTGGAGTCCGCTGTGGGCAGACGGAGGTTTTATTCACGTAAAATATCAAGACCTGCCGAAAATTCTGAATTCTGCACTGTCGCTTTACGACGAGGCACGCCCTCTTCCGCCGCCCGAGCCGCCAAAACCGCTCCCTGTGCCGCCCGCACCTGATACTTTGAACAGAATGGAAGGGTCTTTTAAACTTATTCTTATAAATGGTACTTCAATGCCCGTAGAAGGCGACGCAAGCACGTTTCGAGGATTAAAACTGGCTGCAAATGAAAAAATGACTTATAATATTTCAAATTCTTATACCGCAGGGACAATGTTTCGAATAAACTTTACAAGTTCGAAACCCGCTTATGTGTATGTTATTTCCACTGATTCTAAACGAAGTCCGATGGCGCAACTCTTCCCCGACCCCGACAGAAATATTTCAGCGTTGCTCGATTTTAATTCCGAAGTGTCGGTATCAATACCCGACGAAACCCAATACATCGCAATGGACGAAACAGCGGGTGAAGATTATCTGTGTGTTATCTATTCAAAAGAAGAATTGGATATTAGCCAAATACAAAACTCGTTTGATAATAACCCCGACCAAAGTTTTGTCAAAGCAGTAAAAAATGCGCTTGCAGACCAAATTGTGGACGACAGCGAAGTTACTTTTGATAAAAATAAAATTGCCTTTAAAGCCGCTTCGCCGACTCATACGGCTGTTCCGATTTTTATAAAAATAAAACATATTTGATTTTTTTAATAAAAAATAATTTATTTACAATATGAAAAAGTTTTTTATTCTTACAGCATTATTGTTTTTTGCGTGTGTGTTGTACGCACAACCCGGCAGCGGAGAGCGGAATTTTAAATTAGTAACACCGCCGACAGACAATCCTACCAATCAAAAGCGAAAAGCCGTTGTAATAGGTATGAGCGATTACGGCGTAAGAAGTTTGGATAATACCTTAAACGATGCTGCCGATATGGCGGATGTGCTGACCAAACTCGGTTTTGAGGTAACACTTCTTACAAATAATGATTTGCGAAACTTGAAAAACAATTTATCCAAATGGTACAGCACCATCGAAGGAAACGATATGGCGATTTTCTATTTTGCCGGTCACGGGATGGAAGTAAACGGCGAAAATTATCTAATACCGGTAGGCGCCGAATTAAATTCAAAAACGGATGTGGAAGATTATACATTAAAGGTAAACAACGTTTTAGGCAATATGGAAGAGAGGCGTGTAGGTTTTAAATTGCTGATTTTAGACGCCTGCCGCGATAATCCGTTTTCGAGAGGATGGAGCAGGGGAAGCGAAGAAAAAGGTTTGGCTCAAATGAAGGCACCCAAAGGAACGCTTATTGCTTTTGCAGCAGCACCGGGCGCAACGGCACAGGACGGAGGTACTTATAATCTGAAAAATGGCGTTTTTACCCATTATCTAAAACAGGAAATATTGAAAGAAGGCGCTTCTATCGACAATGTATTAAACAGCGTTGCCGGTGATGTTTCCAAACTTACCCACGACCAGCAATTGCCTTACAAAACAGGCATTTTGACAGAAGATTTTTACTTTATCCCACGAAAAATTGATAACCCCGCCCCATCTCCAACGCCTGCACCGACACCATCGATAAGTACATATTACTATTACGTTGACCAGAACGGCAACGAATCGACCGAGCGTTTCTCCAGCCGAGAGCAGGCAAAGAGCAAAATGCTAAACTCAAACCTCTACGGCAAAATATACAGCAACCAGGGCGAAGTTTTTGTGGTAGAAAAACCGGCGGCACCACAAACCGATTATGTAATTATAAATGGTGTGAAATGGGCGACATTCAATGTAGGCAATAGTGGCACTTTTGTTTCTTCTGCGAAAGATTACGGAAATTATTATACCTGGGAGCAGGCAAAAACTGCTTGTCCAAAGGGCTGGAGATTGCCAACAAAAGAGGAACTTAAAAAACTAAAAGATGTGGGTTATGTTTGGACAACTCAAAACGGTAAGAATGGTGTTAATTTTGGCAATACAAACAATAGCATTTTTCTGCCAGCTGCCGGCTTTCTCCACAGTCAATTCAGTACGCTCATCGGCGTAGGCAACAGCTGTTTCCTTTTTAGCAGTACAGATGACAAACATGGTGACGTTTATTGCTTATCCATCACCATAAGCGATGGTGCATCTATTGAATTAGACAATGTGGGGTTTAGTAACTTCTCTGTGCGCTGTGTGGCAAAATAAATTTGTGGCAATAACCCGCTCGCGCCGATTTGCAATCGGTGCGTATATTGTCTTTTCGGATTTGCAAATCCGAAAATGGCTATTATTAGGATTTTTAATCCGAAATCAAACAAAAAAAATATAATGTTGACAATGAGCGGATTACAAATTCTGACAATAATATCTTGCGGATTGCAAATCCGCAAGGACGGAGAGGTTTTTAAAAGTTAATAAACGGTTTAGTCGTCCGCTTTCGTACGGTTATAAAATTTTTGCATTTAAAATAAAATATTGTATTTTTGCATTGTAAAATCATTATTAAAAATTTATGGCAACAGTAACATTAAATTACGATGGCAGTGATGCGCTTATAAAAAGCATTCTTAACTCTGCAATTTTGGCAGGCGCAACGCAAGTGGCTGCAAATAAAAAATCCCCGCTTGATATAGCGTTGGAAGATGTTCGTAATGGCAATATAACCACTATTTTTAAGCCAAATAATGCCAAAGTCAACAGATAAGAAAATGACATCAAAGATTTTTTTTGAAAAATTAAAATCTTTTGAAGGTAATCCCAATATTGTTTTTGAATTGCAAGTAACCAACCAGTTCAAAAAGAGTGTTGATTTGTCATATTCTCGCAATTTCAATTTGCAACTTTTGCTTAATATTATTGAGTTTATTGATTCAAGATAAACCATTGCCTGTAAAAAATTACGCACATCAGTTGAAAGGTCAATATGTTGGCGTGTGGGAATGTCATATCAAACCCGATTGGTTGTTAATGTGGCAGGAGGATAGGGGAAAATTAGTTCTTTTGCTTTTGAATACTGCGACTCATTCCGATTTTATTGGCAAGCGAAAACCATAAAAAAATTAAGGCAAAAATCAGGTTAAAATTGAGAATTAGAAGTGTCTAACCGTATTCTTTAGATTACGGAAATTTAAAAAAAAATATTGTATTTTTGCATTGTAAAATCATTAATTTAATCAATGCACTATCTCAAATCATTCTTTACTTGCGGTAAACTGCATATTTATGCAGTTTTGCTGTTTGTCTCTACTTTTCTGTGGATGGCTCTTCCGTACAATTCCGGTCCTGATATGTCTATTCAGAAATGGGTTGGCGCCGTTAAAATGTATCTTCCTGTCAGGCATAAACCGTCATCCGACGAAATTATTTTTATAGATGTTTCCAAGTCCCAATATCTTGTGCCGCTCAATGAAGATTCTACCGAAAACGACGTCATTACCAACAGGAAATATCTTGCCAATTTATTTTCTTTGCTTGCAGAAAATAACAGTCAAGTCAAGTATGTATTTTGCGATGTGTTTTTCGACATCCTAACTTCCGACGACAGCGTACTTGTCAAATCAATTTCGAGTTTAAAAAACAAATTTTTAGGCATTGACACCTATTCGGGCGACAGTTTAACCAAAAATATTCTTGGCGTTCGCTCTGCCACGGCTTCGGTCTATTTGCAGCAGGGTGCAGTGTACAAAGTTCCTTTCTTTGGCAGTTACGGCGATACTGTTGTGCCTTTTAAAATCTATGCCGATTTAGACAATGTCAAAGTAAGTAAAAACTTCCTGTTCACCCGCTTTTCGGGTAAAGGTATTGCGTTCAACAATCAAATAAACGATTATCCGCTTCGCCAAAACGATTTTACGGACGGAAAATATGTGAAAATCGGGCTTGGCGAACTTGTTTCGATTTTGGATTTATCGCCCGAAATTTTTCAACAATATTTGCAAAATCGGTATATATTAATCGGCGATTTTGAAAACGATGTTCAAAGCACTTATTTGAACACGCAGCCCGGTACGCTAATACTGTTCAATGCTTTTTGGCATTTACATCTTAGTCGACAAATACTGTCAATCTGGTATTTGATTTTCCTTTATATTTTCATTCACTGGATTGTCTGGCTGCAGGCAGGTAAAAAAAATCGTACTTTTAAGTTAAAAATAAAAATAAAATATTTCGAGCCCTTTGAATTTCCTGTTAATATATTGTCTGTCAGTTTAATGCTGATTATTTTTACATATATTTCATCATTGCTATTTAATGTAAATATCAGTATTTTCCATCTTATACTTATATTTTCAATTATAGATTTTATTATTTTTATTTTAAATAAACGAATAAAAACAAAAAAATAGCAGAAATTATAAAAGAAAATAATTGAAAAAAATCTTTTATATTTTTTTTAAAATAAAAGTCAATACCGCGCCGAATCTTTTGAAAATCAAAAGTAAATTCTTAATTTTCAATTATTTTTTGTACTTTTGCACCCGAAAAAATAAAAGTAATAAAAATTAATTGTAATTTTAAGATGAATGTAGTTACAAAAACCATCACACTTGGTGATGGACGGACAATTACCATTGAAACGGGCAAACTCGCCAAGCAGGCAGACGGCGCGGTAATGGTAACAATGGGCAACACAATGTTGCTGGCAACGGTTTGCGCTGCCCAAGATGCAGTTCCCGGAACGGATTTTATGCCGCTTTCGGTGGATTATAAAGAAAAATTTGCCTCAAACGGACGTTTTCCGGGCGGTTTCACACGCCGCGAAGGTCGTCCTTCGGATTACGAAATTCTCGTTTCTCGGCTGGTAGACAGGGCTTTGCGCCCGCTTTTCCCCGACGATTTTCACGCCGAGACCTTTGTAAATGTTATGCTTTTTTCGGCAGACGGCAAAGATATGCCCGATGCGCTGGCAGGACTTGCTGCTTCGGCGGCTTTGGCTGTGAGCGATATTCCGTTCAACGGTCCGATTTCGGAAGTGCGCGTGGCGCGGATTGATGGCAAATTTGTTGTAAATCCGACTTTTGAACAATTGGAAGAGGCGGATATTGACGTTATTGTCGCTGCAACTTTGGATAATATTATGATGGTCGAAGGCGAAATGAAAGAGGTTTCGGAAGACGACCTGCTCGCTGCAATGAAAGTGGCTCACGAGGCAATAAAAGTGCATTGTCAGGTTCAGTTGGAACTGATGGAAGCAGTTGGCAAAGTGCAAAAACGCGAATATTGCCACGAAGTTAATGACGATGATTTGAAAAAAGATGTTTGGGAAAAAACATACGACAAAGCATACGCGCTCGCAACAGCGTGTAACACCGATAAACATTCACGCGGCGAAAATTTTAAAAATTTAAAAGAAGAATATATTGAAAGTTTAAATCTTGACGAAACCGCTTTGGCGGAAAAGAAACCGCTGATTGACCGCTATTATCACGCGGTAGAAAAAGAGGCGATGCGTCGTTCGATTCTTGACGAAGGAAAACGTTTGGACGGCAGAAAAACCACCGAAATTCGCCCGATTTGGTGCGAAGTCGGTTATTTGCCCGGACCTCACGGCTCGTCAATTTTCACTCGCGGCGAAACTCAATCGCTCACTTCGGTTACTTTGGGTACAAAACTTGACGAAAAAATTATAGATGACGCACTTGTGCAGGGCAAAGACAGATTTTTGCTGCATTATAATTTCCCGCCTTTTTCCACAGGCGAGGCGCGCCCCTCACGTGGAACCGGTCGCCGAGAAATCGGACACGGAAATCTTGCTTACAGAGCATTAAAACCAATTATTCCCGAAGGTTATCCTTATGTTATCCGCATTGTTTCCGATATTTTGGAATCGAACGGTTCGTCGTCGATGGCAACGGTTTGCGCAGGAACGCTCGCGCTGATGGACGCAGGTGTACAAATCAAAAAGCCCGTTTCGGGTATTGCGATGGGATTAATTTCTGAAAATAAAGGAAAAAATTTTGCTGTTCTTTCCGATATTTTGGGCGACGAAGACCATCTCGGCGATATGGATTTTAAAGTTACAGGTACGCGCGACGGCATTACCGCAACTCAAATGGATATAAAAGTTGACGGACTTTCGTACGAAATTCTTGAAAAAGCGTTAAAACAGGCGCACGAGGGACGTATGCACATTTTGGATAAAATAACAGAAACCATTGCCGAGCCGCGCGAAGACCTTAAACCGCACGCACCGCGTATTGTGGTTATGTTTATTCCAAAAGAAATGATTGGTGCGGTAATTGGACCCGGCGGGAAAATTATTCAAAATATGCAGGCAGAAACAGGTACAGTCATTGCTATCGAAGAAATTGGCGACCAGGGACGTGTCGAAATTGCATCGAGCAATAAAGCGGGCATTGAAGCCGCTGTGGCGATGATTAAAGGTATTGTGGCAATCCCCGAAGTAGGCGAAATTTATGATGCAAAAATCAAATCTATTATGCCTTATGGCGCATTTGTAGAATTTATGCCGGGCAAAGAAGGGCTTCTGCATATTTCGGAAATGGATTGGCGACGGCTGCAAACCGTTGAGCAGGCGGGAATCCACGAAGGCGACACCGTAAAAGTGAAACTGCTTGATATTGACGAAAAAACAGGCAAATTCAAACTCTCAATGAAAGCGTTAATGCCCCGCCCGCCAAGAGAAGAAAATAAACAATGATGAAAAAACTAATTATCAAAATCGCCCTTGTACTTGTAGTTTTAATAAGTTTATTCTTGGGGTGTTTTTTCAGCAGGATACTGCCTTTGGGATTTGGATTTGCAATACTAATATTCTTTCCAAGCATATTAGTAATAGGGTTTTTACATAATAAAATTTCAATAAAAAGAAAAAACACACATTTTCTTAGTTTTTATACATTATTATATATTTTGGCGGTAGTAGCCGGCTTCGCAACTGAATTATATGCAATAAATAAAGCAAAAGAAACTTTATTAAATGCAAATGCCATAATTTTAAAGTATAAATCGGATAATAACTGTCGGTTTTTAAGTGAAGATGATTTTAAATATATTATTTTACCAAAAGGAATAAATGTTGAAGTTGTAGGCGACAGTGTATATTTTTTAAATTACAAAGATAGCAGTTTCGGTTTAGACAGTAAATCAAATACTGTTAGTGATAGGGTGCATTGCGCTTTTGCCGGAAGACCTGTACCCTTGTGGTAACGGATTTTCTTTTTATGAAGATTTAGCCCATTCGCGCTAAATTGGGAAAATATTATTTATAACCTGATTTTCACCTGATAAAAAGACAAAACAACCTCAGTAGCAATATGTTACATTTTACAAAAACCTCATTACCTTATTATATATGCTTTCAAAATGAGGTAATGAGGTTGCGTTGTTCTTATGTTTTTGGCTACTGAGGTTGTTTTGTAAAAAAATGAGGTAAAAATGAGGTTTGAAAAAAATAAATGGTAAATAGTCAATGGCTAAATGGTCAATGGCTAAATGGTAAATAAAAAAGTCCCCCTGTGGGGGATTTAGGGGGCTACAACACTTTATTAACCGTATTCTTTAGATTACGGACGTGCCGCAGGCACAATATAACCCAGCCAAACGGCAACGCCTTGGGCAGAAAACGAGCAGATGTCATTGCGCATCTTGATCCGCAATCACAGC
>Ga0209629_10000263_pt1 | contig 27100 bp, 27 predicted proteins | sample TergutCu122P5_FD_187286 | JGI IMG/M metagenome (GOLD analysis project Ga0209629, IMG submission 187286) | Cubitermes ugandensis P5 segment gut microbial communities from Kakamega Forest, Kenya - Cu122 P5 (SPAdes) (version 2) | ecosystem: Host-associated > Arthropoda: Insects > Digestive system...
ATCGACATCTGCCGCCACCAGCGCATCAATTCTCAAAAACATATCATCGGTAACGCCCACGCCCGCCGCCACACGCAGCCGCCCTGCACTGTCTTTGCATGCCATTGGCTTATCCTTTGCCTTTGTAATATCTTTGTAAGTAAGCAGCCCGATAAGTTTGCCGTCTGTATCAACGACAGGTAATTTTTCAATTTTATGCTGCTGAAGAATGTCGGCGGCATCCTGTAAATTCGTTGAATGTAAGGTTGTTACAAGATTTTTGCTTGTCATTATTTCAGCAATTTTGCAGGTTTCGTCTTTTTGAAAACGAAGGTCGCGGTTGGTAACAATTCCCACCAGAATATTATCTTTTTCCACAACAGGAATTCCGCCGATTTTGTATTCTGCCATCAACGCAAGTGCATCTCTGACGGTTTGCTGCGGCTGAATAGTAACAGGATTGGAAATCATTCCGTTTTCGGCGCGTTTTACCGCCTGCACCTGCTTTGCCTGCTCTGCAATCGACATATTTTTGTGAATAACGCCAATTCCACCTTCGCGGGCAATCGCAATAGCCATTGTCGATTCGGTAACGGTATCCATTGCGGCAGAAACCAAAGGAATTTTCAACTCAATATTTCGTGAAAAACGCGTTGTGAGATTAACTTCGCGTGGAAGCACGTCCGAAAAAGCGGGCATCAAAAGGACATCATCAAAAGTAAGCCCTTCCATCTGAATGCGGTCTGCAATAAACGACATAATTGATTATGAATTTAGAAATTAGATTTGCAAAGGTAATATTTTTTTGTAAAAAAAGTGAAAACAATTTACGATTAACGATTTACCATTTACGATTGACGAATTACGATTTTTTAAATTAAAAACTAAAAGTTAAAAAATAAAAATTAAAAATACTTTATAAACTTTTGACTTTATGAACTTTATAAACTTATTCTCAATTAAAAAAATAATTTTGAAATTTTGAAATTTTGGAATGGCTAAATGGTAAATAGTTCTTTTATCTGAAAACTATTTAGTAATTTTGCAAAAAAATAATATCATTATGCCAACTTTCTTTAATGCTCTCGGACTGCGTTTTTTCATTTATTCGGAAGAACATAAACCAGTACATATACACGTTCAAAAAGGACGTGCAAAAGCAAAATTTACTGTTGTACCAAATGTTGAACTTGTTGAAAATAAAGGGTTTAAAGCGCAGGAATTGAGTTTGGCAAAAAGTTTGATAGAAGAAAATCAAGGGCTTATTATTGAAAGATGGAACGAACATCTTAATAAAATGAAAACAAAATAATGCAAAAAATAAAAAAAATATGGTTTGATAGCGAAAAAATGTACGCTGAATTTACAAAAGACAAAGTGAAAAGCGTGGCATTAAATCGTTTTCCGCGACTTTGGAATGCAACAGCCGAGCAGCGTAACGATTGGTATCAACTGTATGACGGATTACGATGGGAAAGCATTGATGAGGACATACATATAAGCAGTTTTGATAAAAAAGGCAACGAAAAAGATTTGATTAGATTTTAACCACAAAACGAATTACGATTGACGATTTACGATTTACGATTTACGATTTACGATTTTTTAAACTAAAAACTAAAAGTTAAAAATTAAAAATTAAAAATACTTTATAAACTTATTCTCAATTAAATTTAATCTTGAAATTTGAAATTTGAAATCTTGAAATGGTCAATGGTAAATAAATTCTTGTCTATATTCTATCAGCGAAGCGGTCTATATTCTTTTATCTGAAAACTATTTAGTAATTTTGCAAAAAAATACAATGACTTTTGAGTGGGACGAAATTAAGAATGCTGAAAATATTGAGAAACACAATGTTTCGTTTGAAGAGGCGCAAGAAGCATTTTATGATGTTTTTCAGGTTACCATTGAGGACACGTCTCATTCTTTTAATGAAAAAAGATTTTTCTGTATTGGAAAAACTGAAAATGGAATACTTACAGTAAGATACACTTTTAGAAATAACAATATTCGCATTATTGGTGCGGGGTATTGGAGAAAAGAGACAATAATTTATAAAAAACAAAATAATTTGTTATGAAACGAAAAATAATTTATACAGATGCACCGCCCGAAATAGAGGCGGCAATAGCAAATGGAAGAATAATTCCAAATCTTATTGATATTAATTCACTTGTGCGCAGAGATAGCACGAAACCATTAGTGAAACCACAGCCGCGCCGTAATTCTTTCAAAACAGTGGCGGCGATGTTATAATTGTTTTGAACAAAGAACAAAGAACAAAGACAATTATTATTTACGATTTTAGATTTAACTTTCAACTTTATGAACTTTTATCTGATAACTATTTAGTAATTTTGCAAAAAAAATAATAATATGCAGGCATATAAATTTAATACATATATAAAGGAGAACGGAATTATTTTTCTGCCCTTTGTTGAGCCAACGCTTTATAATAAGCAGGTGGAGATAATTGTTTTGCCTGTTTCGGAGAAGAAAGAGCAGGATTCTATAAAAACGCTTTTGAATGAAAATGAAAATTCCGGCAAACAAAACGAAGAAGTGCTTGTGCTGCCCGATTGGCAAAAGGAAATATTACAACAACGACTCAAAAGCGTAGAACAAGGAAACACTGTGTCACAAGAAGAGGCACACAAAATTTTTGAGCAATGTTTAGCATAAGGTGGGAGACCGGAGCAATTAAAGAACAAAATGCAATATTTGAGTTCTGGAACCAAAACAACAAAAGCAAAACATATTCGCGTAAAATTTTTAAAGAAATAAAGCGAATAGAAAATTTGTTGGTAAAAAACCCAAATATGGGAATATTAACTGATTTTTGTGATGTAAGAAAATTAGTTGTTATGAATAATTTTTCTTTGTTTTATTCCATTGAAAAACAAACAATTAACATACTTACTATTTGGGACAACCGGCGAAACCCTAATGATTTAGTATTATAACAAATAAACATTAAATAATTGACGATTTTAGATTTACGATTTACGATTTTTTTATTGAGAATTGATATGAATTTAGAGTATGTTTAAATTTAACAAAACTTCGTTTTGTCATTGCGGGCTTGACCCGCAATCTGATATGTTCTAAAACGTTATTATTTAACAAGTTATATTGCAGTTACTTTTTAAAATATTGACAATTTTTCTCACTAATCATTGTTTGAGATTGCGGGTCAAGCCCGCAATGACAGTTGGCATTCGATTTGATAATATTTTTTCAAAATAAAATTTAAACAGGATCTTAATCTTGAAATTTGAAATCTTGAAATCTTGAAATTTGAAATCTTGGAATGGCTAAATGGTAAATAAATTTTTGTCTATATTCTATCAGCGAAGCGGTCTATTGTCTTTTATCTGAAAACTATTTAGTATTTTTGCAAAAAAATAAATAAAATTATGCCTACAACAGCAATTATACATTTTATAGAAGGGTTAACACTTGAGGAGCAGCAATTTGTTTTTGAACAAATGCTGAAATTAAGGCAAGAAAACAAACAAAAGCAAGCAAAAATCAGCAGTGATTTTGTCAAAATAAAAGAGATAGCATCAACTTCTGGCATCGATGTTGATGAAGCATTTGATAACTGTTTTGCTTTGTTAAGTAATTTGTATGGTGTGGAAAAATCTATTTTTGGGGTTCCACAAACAATTGAACAATTAAAAAGTTCGGTTAAAAGTGCGGAAAAACAATATGAAATGGGACTTGGTAAATCAAATGAAGAAATTTTTAACAAATACGAAAAATGGCTATAATTTGGTTGCCAGAAGCAGAAAACGCATTAGATAGAATTTTCCTGTTTTATTTTGAAAAAAGCGAGTTGGTAGCAAAAAATATACTAAAAGACATATACAAATCGGTAAAGAAACTTGAAAAATTCCCTTATATAGCAGCGAAAGAATTGTTTTTAGAGAATGCCTATTATGAATATCGCTCGCTTGTTGTTCGCAAAATTTTTAAGATAATTTATAGAGTAGAAGAACAAAAACAGCAAGTGATTATAACAACAATATGGGATTGCAGACAACACCCTGACAATATGATGTCGCAAATAACTAACAACGATTGACGATTTTATAATTACGATTGACAATTTAGCGATTTACGATTTACGATTTACGATTTACGATTTTTTTATTGAGAATTGAGTATGAATTTAATCTTGAAATTTTGAAATTTGGAATTTGAAATAGTAAATAGTAAATGGTTAAATAGTAAATAAATTATTGTCTATATTCTATCAGCGAAGCGGTCTATTGTCTATGTTCTATTCTTTTGGCACGCTTTTTGAAAAATCGGTTTTCGTGTTTTGAACTTTAAGAATCTGTATAAATTTTTTTTTGAAAAAATATTATCAAATCGAATACCAACTGTCATTGCGGGCTGAACTTGATTCAGGATCAACCCGCAATCTAAAACTTTGAAAAAATGCTCTGTGACCCTCTGTGAAACCTCTGTGTAACTCTGTGCAATGATTTTTTACACAGAGAACCACCGAGCGGCACAGAGAACCACAGAGGATAATATAAATTTTCAGAATAATAAAATCTTGGAATTTGAAATCTTGGAATTTGAAATTTAATAACAATAATCATATTTTTAATTTATTTCGTATGAAAAAAAATTTTACTTTTAAAAACAGAAAGATTTTTTCTTTCTTAGTAATCGCCCTCTTGATGGTAACAGGGGGAAAAGCGTGGGGACAAAAGACCTACGATTTGGTTACAAGTAGCACTCAACTTGTGGTAGGTGCAAAATATTTGCTTGCTGGCTACAAAACAACGGCTACAAATCCTCCTGCATCGGGTGGACACATAGGCACAAATGCTGTTGGCTGGTATGCATTAGGATATCAAAAAACAAATAACAGAGACGGTATCTTTGTTGTATCGGGAACGACAACTCCTCCGACATCTCTGCAACTTACACCTGCAACTTCTAATGCTGATGTAAATAATGCATTTGAAATTACTTTAAATGGTACTTCTGCTGCGTGGGTACTTTATGATGCTGCAAACAGTTCAAATTTAGGACCAGCCAAAGGAACCGGTGCCAATAATTATTTAATAAAAAGCACATTTGCACCAACTTATACTATTTCAATTGCAGCAGATTCTAAAGTTACTATGACTTGTTATGGAAGCGAGTCTAATACTACAACCACTGCTCCGGTGAATAGAAATATAGTGAGATTTAATGCAGGAGCAAATGGAACTGACCCTTTGTTTGCCAGTTATGGTGCAGCTGCAACAGGAATAGTTGATGTTTATTTATATGTGGAACGTACTGCCTGCTCCACCCCTCCAAATCTTGGCGGTACTACTCCAAGTTCGCAAACGGTTAATTCAGTAACATTATCTACGGCATTTACAAATACTTACGATTGTACTGTTACGGAATATGGCTTTGTGTATAGCAAGACCTCTGCTACACCAACAATAGCAGATACAAAAAAGACAAGCACTAACCTGTCATCTGGTTCTTTCAGTGCTACTGCTACGGGTTTGGATTGCGGCGCAACTTACAATGTATGTTCTTATGCAATATACAACACAAGTGATGTTGCTTACGGCAACGTAGGAACATTTACTACTTCCACTTGCCCGCCGAATATTAGCGCAGCAAATTCGCTTACTTTCGGTCCCGTTGATTTGGCGAGTGCAAGTAATGACTTAAAACAACTTACCATAACAGGCACAAATCTGACAACGGATATTTCTTACTCAATATCCGGAACAAATGCCGCATTTTTCACGCCATCATCGGGTACTCTTACCCAAAGCGGCGGTTCTTACAGTGGAAAATTGGCAATAACCTACACTCCAACAGCAGCAGGTAATCATACTGCAACACTTACTCTTACAAGCGGCACAGCAGCCCCTATAAGCGTATCATTGAATGGCAGTTCAGTTATTAACTGTAATGTTCCTGCTCCAACAGCATTACAAGCCGATCCAGTTGGTGCAACCTCTTTTACTGCAAACTGGACAGGAACTGCAACAAATTATCTTTTGAATGTTTATACGAAAACAATTAATACTATACAGGAACTTGTACAAAATGGTGGTTTTGAAACAGGGGATGCTACAGGTTGGTCAGGAACTAATTTTGAATGGCACAGTGTTGTAAATGACAACACTAATGCTCATAGTGGTAATTATTATTCAAAACGAACAACGCCAGCAGGAACAGGAAATACTTCAAGGATAGAGCAGGATATTGCAACAGAAATAGGTAAAACATACACTCTCTCCTTTTGGTATAAAGATTATGCAGCAGCAGACGCTAACGGTTTTAAAAATTATAGTTTAATAAATGCTTCTACTGCATCTTCTTATATTGAAGGTACTACTCCTGCAAAATTACCTGCAGCGGCTAACTGGACAAAATACGAGAAGACATTTGTTGCTACAGCCACAACAATGAAAATCAGTCTTCGTGCTTACGAACCTGTAAGTATTGATGATATTTCTTTAACGACTGGAACAACTACCGTAACCAACACTCCAATTTCAGGTTCTCCATTTACCGTAACAGGCAATTCAAAAGAAATAACAGGTTTGAGTAGCGGTACAACCTACTATTACACTGTTAAAGCGTATGGTACAGGTTATTGCGCTACAGAAATATCTAATAACTCGAACGAAATAGAGGTAACCACAGCAACTGCAATAGTTTTTGATGCAAAAGGTGCAGTAAATAAGTGGATACAGGTATCAGCGCCATTTGCATCTGTAAAATTATCTGATTTCAGATTTAATAACAGTCCACGAGTAGCAGGGGAAACGCTTAATGCAGATGGCAGTTGGACTGCAATTAAGGCAACAGATTTTGGAACAACCACGTTTAATGCAGGTGATGGTTTCTTGTATATGGTCAATGGTGCAGACCCTCAACTGTCTTGGAATAACGGTTTGATATATTTCAATTTTGCTAACTTTACCCTTAATGATGATAATGTTTCTCTTGTAACAAAGGAAATTAAATCCGGAAATAAATTCTGCTTTACGGGTAATCCATACAATGAACCAATTTCTTTCAGTGCTTTGGTTGCAAGTAATCCTTCATTCAAATCATTGGGATATTATGAATGGGATGGTTCGAAGTTTCAATTAAAAACTGATAATTTGCCTGTTTGGAAAGGTATAATCGTTGAAAACTTGGAAAGTCAACCACAAGGATTTATTACATTTAACAAAGCGACTATGAAAGTTGGCATTCCTGCTCCAACTATGGCACTTAACGCTGCAAATTCTAAAATTACCATTGAATCAAGTAATGTTAATGGTAACAGTTCTACATCCGTTTATAACAATACAAATGGTGGTACAATAGTTGGTAATTATGATATGTCTTTCTTAAATATGGGAGAAAATCAAAATGTTCAACTTTATACATCAAAGATTGATATTAACGGCACAATGCGTAAATTGGCTCTTAACACAATTAACAGCGACAATACAACAATTCCTGTAGGAGTTTTCACAACTTACAATGGCGATTTAACTCTTACATTTACAGGAATGGATTCTTATGATTGTACTGTTACTCTACTCGACAATGATGTTTCAACAGACATTACAGGACTTCCTTCATACAGTTATGAAACTACTGTTGCCGGCAGTAACGCAAATCGTTTTGCTCTTTTATTATATCCAAAAATTCCTACAGTAAGTCAATCACTCGACAATATAAATATTAGAGCATTTGTACTGAATAATAAAATAAATGTGGTATCAACCGAAGATTTGCAGAATATCAAGATTTTCAGCATAAGTGGAGCGCAAATTGCGAGTATTAATGCCAGCGGCAAGTCATTTATTGTAAACAGTAAATTACCGTCAGGAATTTATTTGGTAAAAATATCAACAGCCAATAAAACCACAACTCAAAAAATTGTGTTAAAGTAAAAATAATGTTGTCTCAGGGGCGTGTAATTTACGCCCCTGATATACAACAATTAATAAATAATAATATAATAATTATGACAACATTAAAAAATATGGAAAATAGAGAACAATACGAATCACCAAAAATTGATTTCTTGTTAATTGAGGATGTTTTTTGTACAGATGATAGTATGGATGCGGGTCCTGGATCTCCAGCGCCACCTGAATGGGGTTAATAGTTTTAGAAAAATTTAATGACTCCTACGTATTAATGGAGCAAGTTTTCAACTTGTGTCAAGCAGAAAATTTTTTAAGCGCAATATGTTTTTAAAAAACGTGTTGCGTTTTTTATATAAAGCAAATCCGCATGAACAGTTTATTGTTTGGTTAGAGTACTTACGTTTACACATTAGAGTACTTACATTGTTTTATTTGAGTACTTACATTGTTTGATGAGAGTACTCACATTGTTTGATTTGAGTACTTACATTGTTAGATGAGAGTACTTATATTGTTTGGTTAGAGTACTTATATAAAACCTGATTTTAGAAACAAAACTACCTGAGTAACAGCGCAATATAAGCCCCAACCCCAGCCCTTCCCCTCAATGGAAGGGAATAAAAAGTCCCCCTGTGGGGGATTTAGGGGGCTTAAAATCAAGTAATCAGGTTGAAGTTGAAGGGAAATTCATAGTTACTTAGGTTGTTTAGTAATAAAAATAAGGTAGAAATTAGGTAAAATAGTAAATGGTCAATAGTCAATGGTAAATAAACCTGTCCGTCCCGCTGGCGCGGATTTGCAATCCGTGCCAAAAACAACAACGCACATTGTCGCAAAGGATTTGTAATCCTTTACAAGATAACATAAGGATTTAAAATCCTTAGAGTTTGTTTAAATATAACAAAACTTCGTTTAGTCATTGCGCCTCTTGACCCGCAATCTGATATCTTCAGCCCCCTAAATCCCCCACAGGGGGACTTTTGCCCCCTTCCCATGAGGGGAAGGGTTGGGGTTGGGGCTTTTTTTCAAAGTTATAGATTGCGGGTCAAGATGCGCAAAACTTTCAGGCACGAATTGCAAATCCTCAGAGAGGAAGTGTAATTTTTTTGAGAAAAATCATTTGTTAATCAATCTCTCTATCATTTCTATAAATTTTTCTGCGGGTTCAATAAGTGGGATAATTGTGCTTTCGTTTATCGTTACCCAATCGCTGTAATCGCCACTTTGACGTAGTTCAAAAAGTTGTTGATACAAAATATTGTCAGAATCGGAAACGAGTTTTGTTTTAACAAAATGCAATCCAAACATACCAATAACGCCCGAATGAGTGTGCGCCATATGTCCATTGGCAATCAATAATGCAGTGACAGCATAATAACAAGCGTAATACAGACGGTTTGCCGCTGCGTACCAAGCCCTTGCAGCGATTATGTCTCTTGTTTCCGTCATTGTATCTTTTGCCTTTTGCAGGCGGTATGCCACTAATGCTGTTCTTTCTTCATCATCTAAACTCATAATAATCAACTATTTAATTTCTATTCCTTCGCTCATCACATTTTTGTAAAAAGGAAATATTTTCCCTTTTTCCCATTCGTTTTCGGTAAAAACTTTTGTGCTGATGTGAGTGCCATAATCCATTCCAATTTTGGCAAATGGATAGCCGTATTTTTCGTAATCGGAAAACTCTTTTTGGTCTTTTTTCAACAAAACAAGCAAATCCCAATCGCTGTCGGGACGGGCATTACCTCGCGCCTGCGAGCCGAACAAAATAACTCTTTCATTCGGTACAATTCTGCGTTTGACATTGCATATTCTATTGAAAATTTGATGATTCATATTGCAAATATTTTTATGCAAAGGTAAATTTTTATTTTAAAATAAAATTATATTTCCTGTTTCTGCGTTTTTTTTGAGATAAAAATTAAAATTACAATCAGAGCCATACACGTCAGAGAAGCATATAGACGGCTTAAATTCAATCCGCCGCTTGAAATCGGCTTAGTCAGAAAATCGCCAAAAGTTGCACCAAAAGGACGCGTGAAAACAAAGGCAATCCAAAAAAGCAGCACGGCATTAATTTTCTTTACAAAATAGTGCAGCAAAATTACCACAACAATAATTGAAGCCGTAATAAACGCCCCCTGCAAATACGTGAGTCCTGCATTGTCGCTTAAAAAATCGCCAAAAGCCGTTCCCAAACTATTGGAAAATAAAATTGCTATCCAATAAAAAATTTCCTTCGATTTTTCCACAATCGGAAAAACCTGCAAACTGCGATAACGCCTGTACCAAAGTAACAGCGTGATTAACAGGCACATAATCAAAACCAAACTTCCGAGCGCATATCCGAGATTTAAAGTTCTGTCCATAAAATCGGAAATTTCTGTGCCAAGTGTCGTTGTGGCGATAATTACGAGCCAATAAATGGCGGGTGTAAATTTTTTAAGCGAAAGTTGAACGATTAAAATCACGCCGAAAATGACCGCCATCGAGGCAAGCGTTATCAAATAAGCAGAATCCATTGGTAATTTTAGCGTGCCGCCAAGCAACGACATTGAGAAAAAATCGCCGAGAGTTTCGCCAAGCGTTGTACAGATAATTTTCATTATCCAAAACAGCAGCGTTATTTTCGCAACTTTATTTAATGATTCCATTTATATTTTAAGATTTCAAGATTTCAAATTCCAAGATTTCAAAATTCAATTAATTATATTTAAAAAAAATCATTGTGTCCTCTGTGTTTTTTCTTTGTGAACTTTGTGGTAAAATAATATTTTTTTAACCGCAAAGAACACAAAGGTTTTCGCAAAGTTCACAAAGTGCAATTTGTTTTACAATTTACCTTTTCTCAATTGTTTAGAATTGAACAATTTAGAATGTGTGCCTGTATCAAACAGCAATAAAGTTAGATTTTTGTCTTCCTGCACCCATACCAGCAACCAATTGGGCGAAATGTGGCATTCCATTACATTTATACCTTTGGGAAATCCTTTTAGCGGGTGCGGACTGTAAGAATCGTCCAAATAGCCGTTTTGAACTAATAAAGTTACCGCATTCAACAACAAAGTCAAATCCCAATTCGATTTGTAACACGCCTTCACGCTTTTCTTAAAAGTATGTGTATAGTCCAAATCGTATTTCGGATTTTCAATATGGTCTATTTTTTCAAAAAAAACCTCAATATTTAATCGTTCTGTGATGCTTTTCATACTTTTTGCCGTCTTACAGAGTGATAAATGCGTCCATTATGCAAGTCATCTAATGCTGCCGATAATTCTGATTTTTTATCTATTTCAGGCGCTAACAAACCTGTAGATAATACATAATTCAGCAAATTTTTTGCTTGCTTGTTATTCTCTCTGTAATTTAATGTTATTTTTGCCATAATTATAATATTTATTACAAATACAAAGATACAGTTTTTTGTTTTTTAGAAGTTCCTATATGATATTTTTTTACCTCAAAAGGAACGAGAATTTGTCAATATTTTTCAGGGCGATGCCTGTGCCGCGTGCCACAGCGTGCAGAGGGTCATCTGCAATGTGAAATTGAATATTTAGTTTGTCTGCCAGACGTTTATCCAATCCGCGCAGTAACGCACCGCCGCCGGCAAGATAAACGCCCTGTTTTACAATATCGGCATAAAGTTCGGGCGGCGTTTGTTCCATTGCCGCAAGTATCGCCGCTTCCATTTTAGAAATTGATTTTTCAAGACAATGAGCAATTTCCTGATACGAAACCGGCACTTCCATCGGCAGAGCAGTCATTCGGTTCGGACCGCGAACAATATAATCGTCGGGCGCATCTTCGAGTTCGGTAAGAGCCGCTCCAACATTGATTTTTATCAGTTCGGCGGTACGCTCGCCAACTTTCACATTGTGCATACGCCCCATATATTCAACAATATCAGCCGTGAGGTCGTCGCCTGCGATGCGGATTGATTTATTGGAAACAATTCCGCCGAGCGAAATAACGGCAATTTCAGTCGTTCCGCCGCCAATATCGACAATCATACAACCGGTTGGTGCCTCAACGTCAATTCCGATACCGATAGCGGCAGCCATTGGCTCGTAAATCATATAAACTTCCCGTCCGCCGGCGTGCTCCGACGAATCACGCACGGCGCGAATTTCAACTTCGGTGCTGCCCGAAGGAATACAAACCACCATTTTTAGTTGCGGCGAAAAAAGGCGATTTTTCTGTGGAATCATCTTAATCATTTCGCGTATCATCAATTCTGCCGCGTAAAAATCGGCAATAACACCGTCGCGCAACGGGCGAACCGTTCTAATTCCTTCATTTTCTTTACCTTGCATTTGTCGCGCTTTTTCGCCGATGGCAATAAGTTTGTCGGTGCGCTTGTCCAAAGCCACTACTGACGGTTCATCAACAACAATCTTTCCGTTGTGAATAATAATCGTGTTTGCCGTCCCCAAGTCGATGGCAATTTCCTGTGTGAATGAAAAAAGTCCCATATTTTATTATTTTTTTATTTCAAAATTCCAAGATTTCAAATTATTAATATTCAATTAATTATATTTTAAAAAAAAAATTATTTTTTCGTTTTTACTTCTATTTTTACTTTGTCTTGAGCGTCAAGTCCCTGTTTATCAATGGCTTCTACGGCAATTTTATGTACACCTTCTTTGAATTTATGTTTTTGTTTTCCGTATTTATCCAAAAGAATATCGGGTTTAAAGCCAATTTTTTCGTTATGATGTAAATCCCAAGAGAAAAATTCAATTTCGTTTTCACTTTCGGCTTGCGCCATGAATTGATATTCATTATTTTCCAATTCGTCTGCCGTCAGCGAAACTTTTGGACGCTTGCCGTAATCAACAATATTACTGACTTTTACCAACTCAATAAGAATTTTTTCTTTTGTTTTCAATCTTGCTACCTCTTCTATTGCGCCTTTTCCAAATGAAAAAGCGATTATATAACCTGCTGGTTTTCCGTCTTTTACGTTTTTGTCAAAAAGTTTTTTGTCGTAACGTTGAACGGCAGCAATAAAATTATCAACCACATTCCTGCCGACATTATCTTGCTGTTTAACCTGAATTGGCGTTTTGTCGGGCATTTTACCGTCTAAACCCAAATCGCCGCGCTGTTTTTTATTTGGAATACCGCCAAATTTTTCAACAATAAATTTTTCAAACTCAAAAGCCCGTTTTGGGTCGCGTAATTTATCATAATCATACGTTCTTAAAACCAATTCATAATCCTGCGAAAAAGCATCGCGCTGTTTTTTCAGTCGCAAATCCGTAACTTTCACCGCCATAACCGACTGGTCAATTCCAATCCAGCGGCGATTGAGTTTGTCTGCCACCACAACGGTTGTTCCGCCGCCAACAAAGGGGTCGAGAACAAGGTCGCCCTCTTTTGAAGCACAGAGAATTATTCGTTCAAGCAATGCTTCGGGTTTTTGGGTTGGGTAACCAATTGCTTCCTTTGAATTTGATTGAATACGTAAAATATCATCCCAGAGATTATCAATTATTAAACCGGGGTCTTCATCTGGTCTGAACTTTCTAAAAGGTTGTCCATTTGTGCGCCAACCTAAATCGCCTCTCTCGTCAATTTCAATTAATTTTTCTTTATTTACAACCCAGCCATAATCGGGCGGCGTGAAACCTTTATATTCGTAAACTAAATTTGGACGTTTCCCTTTTGATTTTGAACGCAAAATAGGATATTCATAATACATTCCTTTTTCGTCAGTTTTTGAGTATTTTTTTTCCAATTCGTCTTCGTCAATTTGTGTTCTGATTATCCTATCGTCAAAAAAATAATTTTTACTTTTTGCATAAAAGAAAATACTATCCGTAACATTTCCAAACTGACGATTTTCATATTGCGAACCTTTTGGGGTGTTGGTCCTTTTCCAAATGATTTCATTTAAAAAATTATTTCTACCGAACAAGTCTTTTCTATCTAAAATATCAACTTTTATGTAATGGCTTGCGTGCCAATCGCAATGCAAAAACATTACGCCAGTTGGTTTCAGAACGCGGTACATTTCTTCGACACGTTCGCGCAACCAACCAATATAATGAGATATATCGCCAGCCCAACGGTCTTCAAAACTGCGAATTTCACCTTCATCGCCCCAAATTACTTCGTAATCACGATTGCTGAAAAACGGCGGGTCAGCGTAAATTAAATCTACACTTTCGCTCTCAATATTTTTTAGAATTTCGAGGTTATCCCCCAAAATCAATTTGTTGTTGCTCATAAATAGGTTTATTAATGGTTTCTGTTATTGTCATTGTTTTATTATCCATAAAAATATTTTAAATTAAAGATCCAGAATTTCGTAAATTGTATTTTCTTTTGTTTGTATATAGAGCGGACATTTTTTACAAGTATTGTTTCTTGCAATTACGCTTTCTTTATAACATTTAAAATCTTCTACTTCCTTATCAAATATTGCCGCTGCAAAATAAATCGTCCTTAATAACAAAAATTTTGCATTCAAAAGCGCATCCGAAATTTTTTCGTCGCCGTAATACCGCCTGCATTGCCTTATATCTTCCACGTCGCCGCGCTCAAACACACGCTCAATAATGAAATTGGCGTATTTTTCGTAATCGAGTTTGTCAAAATCGACATCCCAAAAAATTCGGCGTTCAAATTGCGGTTTGTCCATAAAAAATATTTTTCTGCAAAATTAATCAATTTTTTTAATATTCCCGTTCCAACCATCGCGACAAAAATAAATCGTAAATCTGATACGAAGTTTGAGTTTTTGTTATATTTTCAAGAATTAATTCTTTATTAATTAATGCTTTAAGCAATCTGCGCGAATCGCTTGGCGAACCAATATTGTATTTATTTACAAAATTTTTTGAGGCAATTTGACTCACCTCGCCCTCTTTTGCAACCGCAATCAAATAATTCCATTGAGCCGAAGTAAGCAAATTTCTGTATTGATAAAATGTTGGTTCATAATCTTTTAGCAATTCCATACAAGCGGTTTTCACAGTTTCGAGAGTTACCGTATTTTGTGCCAAACGAAATGTCATATTACACAAACTTTGCGTGTAAAAAGTATAGCATTTTGTCCAGTCAAGAATAAAATCGACCGCATTTTGCTCAATTTTTACGCCATTTTCGGCAAAAAGTTTTTTAATAAAAATCCTGTAAATATCTTGTGCAATTTTTTCGAGCGACATCGGTGCTGTAGATGCAAAAAACGGTCGTTTTGCATTCATAAACATTTCGGTCATCATATCGCGGCGGCTTCCGCAAAAAATAAATCTTATATTTGTAAGTCGCTGAATATAAGTACGTAACAATGCTTCAATATTTTTTTCAGTAAAAAATGCAACCTGCTGAAATTCATCGAACGCAATCACAATTTTGGCATTTTGAGAGTCCAAAAACTGCAAAATTCCTTGCAAAGTATATTCTTTTTCAGTCGGTGTCTGGTACGAAATTTGAATTTGCGGCGCGCCAGAAATAGCGTCATAAGTAATCACAGGGCGTAATCCTTTGAGCAAATTAAAAAACTTTTCGCCTATCGAAGTTTTTTCGGGAAACTTTTGCAAAGTCGCCTCTGCAAGCAGTTTTATCAAATCATCAAGCGAACGCGCCGAATAAATATCAACATAAATCGGCTGCATTTCGCTTTTCTGGCTCAAAAAGTCGAAAAAACGAAAAATTAGTCCTGTTTTTCCCAATCTGCGCGGCGAAATAAGAGTTGTGTCAATGCCGTTTGCTGCATTTTGATACAGTTTTTCCAACTCATTTTCTCTGTCGCAAAACAGTTCCGGCGGAATATATCCCTTTACCAAAAACGGATTAACTTTTTTTGTCTGCATTATCAAAAATTTTTGCAAAGATAATACTTTTTTTTATCACTATCTATTTTAAACTATCTATTTTAGATAGTTTGTTTTAGATAGTGTTTTATTTTATTGATATTCAATTATTTATAATAAAAAATATTTATTAATTAACTTGTTAAAAAATAGCATTATAGAAAGTTAGAGATTGCGGGTCAAGCCCGCAATGACAGTTCAAATTTTGAAATCTTGAAATCTTGGAATTTGAAATCTTGAAATGGTAAATTGTACCTGAATTTAATGTTTAAAATGCCTGATTCCCGTCATTGCCATTGCTACGCCGTTTTTATTGCAAAAGTCAATGGATTTTTGGTCGTTTACCGAACCGCCTGGCTGAACTATTGCCGTAATTCCTTCATTATAAGCAATTTCTACACAATCAGCGAAAGGGAAAAACGCATCAGAAGCCATCACTGCGCCCTGCAAATCGAATTTAAAATGTTTCGCTTTGGCAACCGCCTGTTCGAGCGCATCAACCCGCGACATCTGCCCAACGCCGCTGCCAATCAACTGTTTGCCCTTTGCAAGCACAATGGCATTCGATTTTGAATGTTTTACAATTTTATTTGCAAAAATTAAATCATCAATTTCGGCGGCGGTAGGCGTGGTTTCGGTAACAAATTTCAAATCGGCGGCATTTTCTGTTTTATTGTCCCTTTCCTGTACCAAAAAACCATTCAGCAGTGAACGTAATTGTCTGTTATTCAATTTAATATCTTTTAAAATAAGAATGATACGATTTTTCTTTTGAGAAAGAATTTCCAAAGCGGCAAGGTCGTAATCGGGCGCAATAATCACTTCAAAGAAAATTTTATTGATTTCTTCGGCTGTTTGCCTGTCAATAATCGCGTTTGTAACCAGCACGCCGCCAAAAGCCGAAACTGTGTCGCCGGCGAGCGCATCTAACCACGCCTGAAAAATGGTCTCTCGACTGGCAAGTCCGCAGGCATTGTTGTGTTTCAAAATTGCAAATGTAACTTCCTCAAAATCATTAATTAAGGCAACTGCCGCATCAATATCAAGCAAATTATTGTACGAAATTTCCTTGCCCTGAAGTTGCTCAAACATTTGCTCAAAATTACCAAAAAACAACCCTTTTTGATGCGGATTTTCGCCATAACGCAGCAGTTTCACATCATTTTCGGCAACGCGCAATGCGGAAAATTTTCCATTATCTAAATAATTGAAAATCAGCGAGTCGTACAAACTCGAAATTGCGAATGCTTCTTTTGCAAACCATCGGCGTTCTTCTTCGGTACTTTGCGCACCGCTTTCTTCCAAAAGTTGAAAAAGCGGCTCATACTGCGCCTGAGAGGCAACAACAAGTACATCATTGTAGTTTTTGGCGGCGGCGCGGATAAGCGAAATGCCGCCAATGTCAATTTTTTCGATAATTTCATCTTCTGCTGCGCCCGACTTCACGGCTTGGTCGAAAGGATACAAATCAACAATTACCAAATCAATGGCATCTATGTGAAATTCAGACATTTGGCGGCGGTCGTCGCTCAATTCGCGTCGCGCAAGAATCCCGCCCATAATCGCCGGATGCAGCGTTTTGACGCGCCCGCCAAATATTGACGGATAGCCGGTCAAGTCCTCAACCTTTCGACACGGTATTCCCAAATCTTCGATAAACTGCGCTGTGCCGCTTGTGGAAAGTAATTCCACCCCTTCGGCGTAAAGTTTTTTGATTATCGTATCAATGTTATCTTTGTGATACACAGAGATTAACGCACGTTTGATTTGTTTTTTGTCCATTATTTTTTTGCTTTTAGTTAATGAGAAAGTGGCTACTTTAAAAGTCAATTTTTTTTTACTTTACCGCAAGGTTCGCAAAGCAATCGCAAAGAGCGCAAATTATTAATAATTAGATATTTACACTTGCAAACATTGCGTAATTTTTGCGTTCTTTGCGGTAAAGATACCTTTTATGACCACCCTGATAAGTCAAAAATCCTTTGCAAAAGTACAAATTCATTTCAAAAACTGCAACACAACAGATGTAAAATATTGAAAATTAAAGTTTTTTAATTATACAAAAAAACTACCCACCCTTTATTTCGCAATAAAAGGCGGGTAACTACTTATACTAAATTAAACTTCAGTTGTATTTATTGCAGCCAAACAGTACGTGTAGCATATAGATAATTGCTTCTACTTGTAGGTAACCAAGTTAAGTACTGTCCGGCGGATACTGTAGCCCCATTTAATGTTGTTATGGTTAAACGCCCACATCCGATACGATATCTGACCGTTTTATTAGTACAGTTAACTTGGAAAAAACTTGTAACCAAACGATTTTTATTTAATAGAAATACAGAAGCAGTTCCTACACTCGTGCCGACGGCGTAGCAATTCGTTTTTAGTACGTCACCCGTTATAGGAATATGTCCACTTGCATATAAGACAGTAGCGCTGTCAGCGGGCATTAACATTAGTAATGCTTCTACAGCATAATTTGGGGTCTGCATACTTGCGGGAAAATCAAGTTCCGACAATATATCAATTCTCCAAACGCCCGGTTCCAAATCTACATACGACTGCGGGTCTAAATACGTATTCTCAGTACTTACTGTAGGAATAGGTATCAATATATTTTGCATTGAAACGGTATGTCCTATCCTTGTACCGCCAAACGGAACTTCCCAAGTCCCCACGCCGTTCGCATCAGAGACCAAAACTCTGTCCAGCATTTGATTCCCGTCAACAAGCCGAAATGCCTGTCCGTGTTTTCCACCTTTTGCAATTGCTGTATCGCCAACAATGTGCAATGTGTTTGTTGGATTTTCGGTATTAATACCTACTTGCGCGTTTACATTCAGAGCCGCGCTACTCATCGTGAGGGCGATTGCGCCCAATTTAAAAAACTTTTTTTTCATTGTAAAAATTATTTTTAATTAATATTAATATTATTTTAATTTTTAATTTTCTTTTTTTCCGTAATTTAAAGAATACGGTTAATAAAGTGTTGTAGCCCCCTAAATCCCCCACAGGGGGACTTTTTGCTCTCTTCCCTTGAGGGGAAGGGCTGGGGTTGGGGCTTTTTTCAAAGTTTTAGATTGCGGGTCAAGCCCGCAATGACATTTTCTTTTACCATTTAAAAAATCGTCAATCGTCAATCGTCAATCGTAATTTTTTGTTCTTTATTCCACACAAAAAAAAGACCTTGCAGTTTGCTGTAAAACAGCATTCTACAAAGTCAATAAGTATATAATATGTTGAAAATTAGGGTTATAGGTGGAATTTACCCCCCCCCATTAACATTTTTTAACACAGTTTTAACATTCGTTTTAATTTCCTTATATAGCATACAATTTTTGTTTTAATTTTTTGCGGCTGCAAAGATACAACAAGTTTTTTATTTATGCAAAAAAAAATATTTTTTTAAAATTATTTAACGTTGCAAAGGAAAAAACACTTACAGCATCGCCGCCGTTGCTTTTTTGAAAGTACGGCGTGGTTGCGATACAATTTCTATATTGCGATTAAACAATTTATCAATCTGTTTTTTTGAAAGAAACAGATTGTGTTCTACCGCATAATCAAATGCCTCGTCTATTTCAGGCGGTGCGTCTGTGTAACGGGCATCATCATCATAAATTATATCTTGTTTCATAAATTTTACGCTGTTTTCTCCACATTCCCGCTCCGAGAATGCGAATATTGTAATTTCTTTTTGTAAATCTTACGGTTATAATATTATTTTTAACTTTTCCAACACAAAAATAACGTTTTTCAATAAATGAATGTTTTGTATCTTCAATAACAACTAAATGCGGGTCATCAAACACTTTTCGCGCTTCTTCAAAAGAAACGTTGTGTTTCTCTATGTTTTCGGCGTTTTTATTTTCGTCCCACTCAAAAGTCATTTTAATCAAATAAAGTTAAAACTTTCACTGCAAAGATACAACAAGTTTTTTATTTATGCAAAAAAAACTTTATTTAGTTATTTGAATTTCAATATTTAAGCAAATGCAAAATTAGTATTTACTGTTTTTTCGATATACTTTTCTTTACCAATATTGTAATTATGTTTTTCATAATCAACAACGAAATCGGTAAGAATATCAAGTTCTATCAAATTTCTGTCGGTTACAGGCGTGTTGTCATCAACAATTTCTACCAATTCGTCAATACGCGACATAATTGCTTCATATTCTGTTTTATCAATAATCCTTTTCATATTAACATAAATTAAATTTTTGAACAATCTTTAATCTTACTGTATTCGTCGTGTGTGCCAATAAATCTGATATAAACAATTTTTGGCACAAACAAAATTAACGCAATTATTCTGTAAGAATTTCCCTTTACATTAAACACATAACGCTTATTGCCAACGCTATCAACACTGTTGAAGGTCTTTTTTTCATCTGCAAAATTATTCCATTGGCTATTTTCCACTTTATTATACCATTGGTCTAACGCAAGCATTGAATCAGAATGTAATTTAGCGTATTGTTCTATCGTTTTGTATGTTATAATTCTCATTACGAAATTTCTTCAGAATTTTCGCCGCAAAGGTAAATGTTTTTTTATTACAATGCAAAATAAATTTTTACGCCGATTTTGACTGCGTCGATTTTGGCTGCGCCGATTTTCAATTCAATTCATTTCAACCCGTGAATGGCATTATTTCCAAAATTTTTTGTGCCAACTGCGAATCGTCTTTTCCTCTGACGGTAAAATGCGCTTTTTTGTAAAAAGATTTACGTTTTTTGAATAAATTATGAATAAAATTAGCAAGTTCCAAATCGGTTTTTCCTGCCAAAAGCGGACGTTTTTCTAATCCGTCAATTTTGAGGCGATTAAGTAAATCGTTTTCTTTCCATTTTAGATAAAAACTTATACCACAATTATTTATCAATTCCAAATTATCTTTAAAACACGCAGTTCCGCCGCCTGTGGCTACTACAACATTTTCACGAGCAGAAAGTTCGTGCAAATATTTTGTTTCAAGAGAACGAAACAGATTTTCGCCGTTTGGTTGAGAAAAAATCTGCGCAATGGTTTTATGCTGATTTATTTCTATAAATTCGTCTAAATCAATAAATTGCATACCCATTTGCGCCGACAGAATTTTACCGACAGTAGTTTTCCCCGCCCCCGAAAATCCGATAAGAAAAATTGGTTTCATTTGAAGAATTATTTTTGCAAAGATAAGTTTTTTCATTAGAATTAATCTTTATACATAAAAAGCCGAGTAAGAATCATATGTTCTTACTCGACTTCCAAGGGAAAAAAGAATTTTTTTTATGTTTTATTTATAAATTATGAAATCTTGGAATTTTGAATTGAAAATCGGCGTAAGCCAAATCTTGAAATTCAAAACCTATTCCGCTACGCAACGTATAGCATATCCATTTGCACGATTATAGTTGTTGTCTGGACTCAAATACTTACCTGTCAATAAAGCAGCGGTTCCAGGTGATGTATTCCAATATATCCCATACGTACCCACATCCTGAATTGTACTTGTGTTGTAGTTACGTTCGCCTGTTGCGGGTAAGAAAAGGGTGTAATTTGCTCCGCCATCAGGTGAAACCAACCAGCCGGCAGTGCCATTAGAGGCGGGGTTCCATTTCCAAAAATTACCTGAACCGGTAGTTTGCCCTGACGATGGAATATTGTCAGCAACACTACTTGCTGTGCCGAGAACTCCGCCCTGAATAATACTGTTCCATTCCTCTTTTGTTGGCACACGCCAGCCCGCAGGACAGGGATTATTTGCAGGATAAATGCTGAAATTCCAAAGATTATCGTCTTTTGTGCTATTACTGTTGCCGTGCCAGTCGCCAATTCCTTTATTAACAATAATAAATTTACCATAAGCAGAATTTTTGGAAGATACCTGATTGTTGTCGTCATAAGCCAACGAAAACGCTACACTTGCGGTGGCATTATGTACAAGCGAACCGCGTTTTTCGTGTCCGTCTGCCACGCGCCCCCACTGGTAGAGGTCGCCATAAATTTTACTGTCTTTGGTGTAACCCGTTGGCGATGGCGTATTTGCCTGCTCAATCGGCGATTTGGACTTGGTTTCCTCATCAACACCCAAATTATAACACATAAATGTAATAAAACCGCCGCCTGCTTTTTTTACCGTACAGCCGCAGGTACAATCCTGAACATCAATTTCAAGCGAAATCTGTTTTGCCGCACCACTATTGTCATTAAATTTGGCTACGATTTCCAATTTCAAAGCAGTGGTTTTATCTTTGCCTGTCGCCAAAGTGTTAATATCATCTCTAAATGTTATGGTAAATATATTGCCTGTTGTGTTTGTATTTATTACTAAATTATTATTATCTACCACTTTAAAACTTAAATTGCTGAAATCGGTTGTGTTTTTAAATGTATAACTGAATGTTTTTGTTGAAGCAAAATCATCTGTACGCGAATTCAAAGGTGCGCAACTGCCGCCGTCATTGCTGCGTTTTACATCATAACAAACTTTTCCAACTATTAAATAATTTCCGCTGACATCAGTAGGATTATCTTTTGTAACATTTACGGTAACCGTTGCACTCTTTGCTGTATTGCTCGGCGTACAATTATTAACAGCAGCAGCATAAATTTTATGCGTACTTGCACTGCCAACGGGCGTATTATAGGTAAATGTAGAAGAAGTTTTTCCCGTTTGCAGAACATTATCTACATACCACTCATAACTTGTTGCAGTAGAGCCATTTATCGCATTAGCAACGAAAATCGTACTTGCATCTCCGCTTGTTTTCGGATTGCCAGAAACATCAAGGGCTTTCTCAACTGTGCCTGTCGGCGTGATAGTTACACTTGTAATCGGCGTACAACCTGTTGTTACGGTAATATTTTTTTGTAAAATAACCGCTCCGCAGGCGTTTTCGGCAACTAATTTAATTGTAGTAGTTCCTGTTGTAAGATAATTTAACGAAACAGTTTTTCCACCGTCGATAGGCGTTACCGTTGACACAGCAGGATTGCTGCTTGTCCAAATGTATTTATCTGGTGCAGGCGAAGCCAAAACCGAAAAACTTTCCTGATTTCCAACAACAACCGTTTCGCTCGGCTCAACCTGCCAATTCAATGATATTGCCGCACTTTGAATTACATTAATTTGAGTAGAAATGCCCGACCAGCAACCGTTAGCGTCTAAATAACGTACTTTGTAAGTTCCTGTTTGAGAAGCAAGATACGAAGAAGTATTTGCAGAAGGTATCAAAACATCATCTTTGAACCATTCGTAAATTATTCCTGTAGAGTTCAACGCTTGCAAAATAGCCGCAGTGCCGCCGCAAATTGCTGCCGTACCTGCGCCGTTATTAATTGTCGTAGGCGAAGGTGCTGTAAATGTAACACTTATCGGCTTGCTTATTGCGGTATTTGGGCATCCGCCCGAATTATTACTAACTTGAACCGAAAGTAGCATAGAAGTTTTGTTCGCCGCAACTGTATAAATTATCGGTTCCGTCCCGCGTGAAATACTTATGCCGTTGTCGAACCATTCAAAAATTGTTCCCGGAGGATATGTATTTGTAACTTTTAATTCCAAAGTGCCGCTTTTGCAAGCGATTATATTTCCGCCCAAAGAAGTTCCATTTACAGTTGCAATCGGTATATCCAAAGCCGTACTGTTGCCTGTCTGGTCTGTCAATGTTATTTTATTGCTAATACGCGAGCCGCAAGAGCCGTTCTGCTGCACGGCAAACCATTCGCCGGCAGATGCCGCGCCGCTAACTGTCAGAGGATTTGAATGCGTACCGTCAAACAATTTGCCGTTATGAAACCATTTTACTTGCTCACTGACATTGGTCGCCGTCAAAATTACATTTCCATTCTTACAAAGTATGCCGCTGTTTGTCGCCTGAATCACAGGCGCGCCATAACTTGTATTGCTATTTTGAGTAATTGTAAATTCCTGCGGCGCAACAACTTTACAACCAAGCAGCCCCGCATAAACCGTATATTTTCCCGGTCGGGTTATTTCCATATAATTGCCCGTATTTACAACCACCCCGCCAAATTCCCAAACGTAATTTATTCCTTCTTGCGGATTTTGAACAAACACAACCGCCGCACCGCTGTTTCCACAAATTTCTGTGGTATTGCTTTGCAAAGAAAAAGATGTCTTATTTACCGGGCACTCTGCGCCGGCTTGCGTAAATATAAAATCCTGAAATTCACCAGAACAGTTATTAACTACTCGTACAACAGCAATTCTATTGCTTGCGCTGTTGTTTTGGTCAAATTTAATGGAAAAAGCCGAAGTCAGTTCATCAACCGTCAAAGTTGCGTAAGCCGACCCTGCCGTCAAATAAACCTGATATGCCTGTCCGCTTGGGACAACGCAAGGCGGTTCATCTACGGGTGTGTAAGTGCAGGGCTGCTGTATGCCGTCTGCAGGCACAAGTGCGTTCGGGTCGTACTCGCAGGGGTCGCCTTTGAGCGTAATATTTGCCGTTCCCAAACACAGCGACACCCATTTGATGCCGTCCCAATATTCCACACATCTGGTTTCCAAATTATAAATCTGCAAACCTTCTGCAAGGGAATTACCTTTAAAATCCGCTGCATTTGTAAAAATTGCATCACGTTGAGCGGTCGAATCAATTTGCGGCAAGCGCAAGCCCTTTCTATTGCTGCTGATAAGTTCGAGCAGCGAAAATTTTTCGGGCGACTTGTCCGCCCCGATAGTTACCTGACCAAATAATGCGCTTGTGGCAATCAACAGTCCTAATAAAATTACTAAAATTTTCCTTACTTTTGTCATAATTAAATATTATTATTTTATGGTTTTAAAAATAAAATTTTATGAGTATAAAAACAACAATTATATGTGTTAATATTTGTTTGTTTTCTATATGCTTATAATTGCTTTGCTTAACGTATATATCTTATTATTAATATATTACTTATTTTTGCAAACCAGTATTTGAATTTTGAGAGTGCAAAGATAATAAATATATTTATATAATATATTATAAATAAATATATTTAATTATTATTATAATAATTTAGTAAAATCAATGGACATCCAACATCAAAAAATTTTTAGCGCACAAAAAAGTCGGGCAAAGAATTTTACTTCTTTGCCCGACCCTACTAAGAAAAAGGATTTTTAGTTTTATATATTTTAAATTAATTCAAATACCTGCTCAATTTATCCATATTTACTTTTTACTTTTATTTATAATAATTTTTATTGCTGCACGCAGCGTATTGTATGTCCATTGGATTTGTTGTAGGTGGAGCCCGGATTTATTATAGTTGCGGACATCGCGGCGGCACCGCCCGGAGATGTATTATAATAACCCCCAAAATTACCCAAGTTAGTGAATGTTCCGGTATTAAAGACACGTTCACCGGCTGCGGGCAAGAAAAGGGTGTAGTTTGCTCCGCCGTCAGGCGACACCAACCAACCTGCAGTACCATTACTTGCGGGGTTCCATTTCCAAAAATTACCTGATTGTAAAGTTTTTCCTGCTTGTGCTGCCGCAGCCGTAAAGCTTACATTAGAACCTGCAACGCCGGGAACTCCGCCATTGATCACACTTGCCCATTCTGCACTCGTGGGAATACGCCAGCCCGGCGGACAGGGATTGTTTGCAGGAAATACGCTGAAATTCCAAAGATTATCGTTTTTATAACTGTCAGAGTTACCGTGCCAGTCATTAGGGGCAGCATTTGTAGTGATAAATTTACCGTAGTATGAAGTAAGGGTTGATGGTATCTGACTATTCGTATCATAGGCAAAGTTTACGCCGCCACCTAAATTAACGACAAGCGATTTGCGTTTTTCGTGCCCGTCTGCTCTGCGTCCCCACTGGTAGAGGTCGCCGTAAACATTACTGTCGGTACCTAAGGTAGTGGACGAAGGGGTCGCTGCCTGCTGCAATGGCGTCATTGCTTTTACTGCATCAGATGCGCCCAAATTATAACACATAAATGTCAGATAACCGCCGCTTGCCGTTTTAACCGTACAGCCGCAGGTACAATCCTGTACATCGACATCGAGCGAAATCTGTTTTGGCGCGCCTGTGTTGTCGTTATATTTGGCAACAACAGTCAGTACCAAAGCAGTGGTTTTATCCCTGCCCGTAGCCAAAGCGTTAATATCGTCTCTGAATGTTATGGTAAGAACATTGCCGGAAGTTGATGTGTTTACCACCATTTTGTTATTATCTACTAATTCAAAAGTTAAATTAGTATAAGACGTTGTGCCGGTAAAGGTATAACTGAATGTTTTTGTTGAAGCAAAATCATCTGTTCGCGTACTGAGAGGCGCGCAATCGCCCGTACCGTCATTGCTGCGTTTTACATCAAAACAAACTTTCCCCGATAAATGGTAATTTCCGCTTAAATCGATAGCATTGTCTTTTGTAACATTCACCGTAACCGTTGGGCTTTTTGCCTCATTGCTTGACGTACAGCCATTCAGCGCTGCCGCGTAAATTACGTAAGAACCCGCATCGGGCGTTGGCGTATTGAAGGTAAAAGTAGCAGCGGTTTCACTTGTTTGCTTCGCACCGTTAACATACCATTCATAACTTGTGGCAGGCGAGCCGTTTGTTGCAGTTGTTGCAAAAAAAGTAATAATATCGCCCGGATTTTTCGGTACGCCGTATTCATCAAGGGCTTTGGTAATTACGCCTGATGGCGTGATACTTACGCTTGTAATCGGCGTACAGCCATCGCTCACTTTTATAGTTTTTTGCAAACTGACCGAACCACAGTCATTTTCAGCCGTAACCGTAATTACGGTTGTTCCTGTGGCAATAAAATTGATAGAAGCCGTATTTCCGTTTCCAATAGGCGTAACCGTTGCTACTGCCGTATTGCTGCTCGACCAAATATACCTGTCGGGCGCCGGCGCTGCAAATACCGTATAACTTTTTTGGGTGCTTACAGTAGCCACCGTGTCCGGTTCAACCTGCCATTGCAACGAAATGGGCGCATTCTGAATAACCGTAATTCCGATTGACATCATAGACCAGCAGTCGTTGTTGTCTGAGTAGCGAACTGTATAAACGCCCGGCTGCATTGTGGAATAAACGTTCGAATTTTCCGAAGGTATTGAAACGCCGTCTTTATACCATTGGTAACTTTTACCGGCAGTGTTTAAAGCGTGTAGAATAGCAGGATTACTTCCGCAAATGGCAGCTACGCTTGCGCCGTTGTTGATTGTTGTTGGCGCAGGTGCAGTAAAAGTAATTGTAGTAGGTTTACTCATTATCGTATTAGGACAGCCGCCTGCATTGTTGCTCACCTGCACCGACAGTACCATTGAAGTTTTGCTCGGCGCAACGGTGTAAATTACCGGCTCTGTGCCGCGGTGGATACTTACGCCGTTGTCGAACCATTCAAATATTGTTCCCGCAGGATAAG
>Ga0209629_10000265_pt1 | contig 27090 bp, 27 predicted proteins | sample TergutCu122P5_FD_187286 | JGI IMG/M metagenome (GOLD analysis project Ga0209629, IMG submission 187286) | Cubitermes ugandensis P5 segment gut microbial communities from Kakamega Forest, Kenya - Cu122 P5 (SPAdes) (version 2) | ecosystem: Host-associated > Arthropoda: Insects > Digestive system...
ATCAGGTGTGCCACATCTACTCGTGCTGCCAATGCCTTGCGTGTTCGTGCCATAACTCCGCCCCTTGAAAGATGGAACCAAGATTATGACATAATATAACATAAAATTCTCTATCTGAACAGTATTTTCCTTAAACCCAATCCAACAATGGAAGAAGCCATGAAACAGCAAAAGGCCAATTCACAGGACGAAATGTAACTGAATAAGCCTGGAGCAATCCGTTTCCGCGCATCCTGAGCCCGTCGAAGGACGGTTCACACAGCAAAAATACTAACCATCTCAAAGAGCGGATCCGGCGATAACGCCGGACGATAGGGGATTTTTACCTTAACTGGCCGGAAGTGCAAAGGAAAACAAACACATGGAAACAAGCCTGCAAATCACAGCAATGACCAAAGGCAACCGGTACTTGGCCGCGTCCGATCCGAATGCGGAGGACACGAAATGATTGGCAAAAAGAAGGAACGGCAGGCGGAGGCCGAAGCACCAACCAAAACTGGTGATACAGCCGCGAGCAACACAACCGCAAGCAACAACCCGTACCTGAACGCGCGTGAAGAGTGGCTGGAACGCTACGGTAATTATATCAACCGGGCGGCGCAATGGCGTATGGCCGCGTTTATCGCCCTGGTTATTGCCTGTCTCGCGGTGGCGGGCAACGTGATCCAACTCCGGCAAGAAAAAATCACGCGCTATTTCGTCGCGGTGGATGAACTCGGTCGGGTGGCGGCGGCGAAGATGGACGGCCCGGCGGGTCAGACACCGGCGCGGGTGATCCAGGCGGAGGTGGCGGCGGCAATAGAGAATTGGCGGACGGTGACGGTCGATACCGAACTTCAGCGGCGCATGATCGGCAACCTGACGGCACATACGGCGGGGGCGGCAAAAGGAGTCCTGAAGCAGTGGTTTGACAGCAACAATCCGTTCGAGGTGGCGAAAAGCGGCAAGCTGGTCAACGTCGAGATCAAGGGCTTGCCGCTGCCGGTCAGCCAGGGGAGTTATCGCGTCGAATGGACGGAAATCGTCAGAAATCACCAGGGTGTCGAGCTGATGCGTGACGACTACGAGGCCATCGCCACCGTCGAAATCATGCCGCCACATGACGAAGCGACGATGCTGAAGAACCCCGGCGGTGTCTACATCTCCGGCCTGTCGGCGGGCAAGATCATTAAAAAATAAAGGAAAGCACATGAAAAAGATACTGATCGGCGCGGCGTTGGTGATGGTGCTGGCGGTGCCATGTTTGGCAACGGAACCGCTTGCGGAGCCAGTGGCTCAGAAGCCTGTGCCCCAAGAGCCGGTGATTCCGCCGCCTGTGACGTCGGCGTCGGCGCCGCCAGCGTCAATGACGCCGAAAGAGCAAGTACAGGCGGCGGTGGAGCACGGCCAAACCACTTCTTTTACCCGCCGCCGACCGGCGCCAAGCATGGAAACGGGCAATGCCAGCCTGGGCCTTGGCAATGTCCTGTCGCCAGATACGGTGGCTTTGAGCGCCAAAGAGATGAAGGCGCTGGAATTGTCCGATGATTGGGCGAAAAGCGGCCCGGCACCCTTTCTCTCTGGCGGTAAACTGACCTACATCCACGGGACGGGCGGCATTCCGACGATTATTGCCGCGCCGATGCAAATCACCGATGTCGAACTTGAACCTGGCGAACAGGTCAATGAAATCGTCACCGGCGATTCGGCCCGCTGGCTGGTCGAAATGGGGGCGGCGGGCAATACCACCCACATTTTCATCAAACCGCTTGATGTCGGCCTGGAATCAAGCGTGGCCGTCACCACCGACCGTCGAGTTTATCACCTGCGGCTGGTGTCAAAGCCAAAAGAGCATACGCCCTACGTCGGCTTTGTCTATAGCGATGATTTGCGTAAGCAACTGGCGGCGCACAAGGCTGATGATGCCAAAAAGAAAAAGTGGCAATCGACGGCGGACGCCGGCGGCGTGGCCACCAATCTGGCCTCGCTTAATTTTGACTATGAAATCAAAGGCGACGCGCCATGGAAGCCGGAACGGGTTTTCGACGATGGCAAGAAAACCTATGTGCAACTCCCACCGGAAATTTCAACCGGCGAGATGCCCGCGTTATTGGTCAAGAAGGGCGGCAAGGATGTGCTGGTCAACTACCGCGTCAAGGGCCGGGTGATGGAAGTGGATGGGCTGTTTGAGACCATCGCCCTGGTGGTCGGCGTTAACGGCGGCCTGTTCAATACCGGTATTGGCGGCGAGCGTCAGCAGATCGTTGAGATCACGAGACGAGGCGGCACGGGACGCACCCGTAGCGCGGCCAGGACACAGCCGTCGGAAATGGAATTGATAGGAGGTTGAACGGCAATGATAACGCGCCATTTTTCATACAGGTATTTTCTTTTGGATTGCCGTTCGATTGGCCATTCGGCGAGCCGTTTGGCTGACCACTGTAAGGCGCTGTTGGCCACGCTTACGTACATGGCACTTGCTGTGCTGCTTGTAGCCACCCTCGGCGGCTGTGCCGGGCGCCTGGCAGGCGAATCGTATGTACGAAATCCCCTGCCAGAACAAGGGGTGGTAATAGCCATTGCCCAGGATGCGGCGGCAAAACTATCGACCATTTACCCGCCCGGCCATACACGGCTTGAACTGGTGCATCCAGCTAATAGCAATGGTCAGAGAGTTGACGATGCCTTCAGCGCTGCCTTGGAAGATGGTTTGAGGCGGCGCGGTTTCACAGTTAGCCCATCAGCAAGTTTACGCCTGGCCTGGACGCTCGACGCCCTGCCCCAGGCCGAAGAGGCGTCAGCCGATCCGCTTTTGGCCAAAAAAGAGAAAAGCGCGGTCAGCCCATCAGCCAGCCGGACGACCAGTCAAACAGCCAGCGAGGAAAAGATGGACTGGTATCTGCGGCTGAAGCTGGCGGATACCGACAAATTCCAGGTGCGGACATTGACCCGGATGTACGGCGCCGACGGCCAGCCGATGGCCGGGTTCGCGGAACAGGCGACAGGAGAAAGGTAACACATGGAAGAGTCACCGAACAGTCTGAAACCGCCAAAACCCGGCGGCAAAGGGGCGAGCAAGAAGCCGATGATGATTGGTCTGATCATCTTTTTGCTGATGCTTTTGGCTCTGATGTACTCGTTGACCGGTACAGGGAAGAAGAAGAGCGAGGAAGAGCAGAAGAAGCCACAGGTGGCGGAAACGCCCTTGGCGCGAGGCCAAGGCGAGGGGCTGGCCCTGCCGCCGTCGCCAAAGACGCCGGCGGTGGCGCGGGCCGAGAACGACTCGCCGAAGCCAAGAAAAAATCTCGTGGTCAATATCGGCCAGCCGAAAGGGGAAGACCCAAATGAGAAGCGCCGCGAGCAGATGTATCTGACGGCGCTGTCTTCGCCGGTGTTGGCGAAAAAGGGCAAAGAGAATGGTCAGACAAGCGGCCAAGGGAAGAACGGCCAAAATGCCACTACCACCAATAGCATCCAGAGTGGCGACCAGCGGCAAAGCGCCTACGATCCGGCGGCAAATATTGATAAGGAAAACTTCTTCAAACGGGCTGACACCGCTGGAGATACCGGAGCGGGCTGGCTGTCGCGCTACACCAGAGAAAGTGGACGACCGCTGGAAATCAAAACGGGAACTGTTATCCCGGCGGTGATGGTGACGGGCATCAACTCGGATTTGCCGGGCGTTATGGTGGCCCAGGCCGGCCAGAACGTCTACGACACGGCGACGGGTCAATATCTCCTGATCCCGCAAGGGGCGAAGCTCTACGGCATGTACGATTCCCGCGTCATCTACGGCCAGGAACGGGTTCTCGTCGCCTGGAACCGTGTCGTCTTCCCGGACGGTTCTTCGGTGACGCTGGGAGCTATGCCCGGCGCCGATATGGCCGGTTACGCCGGATTTCACGACAAGGTGAACAACCACTATATCAGAGCCTATTCCAACGCATTCTTGATGTCGTTTGTCACCGGCTCCGCCTCATATATGGCCGGTTATTTCGACAATACGAACCAGTACGACACCTACGGTAATCAGCGGACAACCCTGGGCGATGAAATCGGCAAGGCCATGGCTCAGCAGATGAGCCAGGCAACAATCAGGATTTTAGAGAAGAACCTGAATATCTCGCCGACTTTGGAAATCCGGCCCGGCTACCAGTTCAACGTCATCTGTACGAAGGACGTGGCCTTCACCGAACCGTATTCCGACCAGTTCACAGGAGCAAACCATGAGCCGGTACGGAGATAAATCAAGCGTGTTGTTCCACAGATTCGGTCAGTGCCGCCATCATCCAGGCGTTCAGGCTCTCGCCTTTGGCCTCGGCCATGACCGCCAGCCTGGCGTGCAGGTCAGGTGGTATTCGCAAAGTGACCCGTCCCGAATAGGGCTTATTCGGCTGCCGTCCAAGCCTGGCGCAGGTTTGCAAATAATCGTCAACGGTTTCCTCAAAAATTGTGCGAATTTCCACGACGGAATCAGCGTGAAAACCGATGACATCATTGATGCCCATGATATGGCCGACAAGACAGGTGTCCTCGGCGCTGTAAGCAATATGGGCGGTGTAGCCCTTGTAGGTCATGGCGCTGTCAGTCATGGCTGTATCCCCAATTTTTCCAGAAAGGCTCTCGCGTCTCGTACCTGGTACGCGGCTGCTTCCTTCTTTGGATGCGGGCGATGGAAATACGCCATCACCTCATCCTTGATAAAACGCACCCGCGAGCCATCACCCTCGACAACCTGGCATCCAACAGCGATCAACAGAGCTTCAATGTCGGCCCATGGCAGGGATTTTGGTGTTGGGCTACTGAAGATGGCGGCAAGTGTCTTCCGATGTTTGCTGTTCATGTGCAATGGTGTCATTTTTTGGTGTCGCAGTCAAGGAGAAAACTATGCAAGCGGCGCAGTACGGCCATAAAGAACGCGGCGGCGGTTCAAAGATTCTTCCCGCACTGATTCTCGCCAGCATCGCCCTCTTTGCTTACGCGATCTTCGCCTGGGCATCGAGCCGAATCGGGGCCTTGTACGGTTACGACGAAGCGCTGGGCGAGCCGCTCGTAATTGGTGGTTCCGCTGGCGGTTCCACTGGTGGCTTTGTCAGCTACAGCCCGGCGGCGGTGATGCGCTGGCCGAAGGAAATCTGGGAACAACCGGCGGTGAGCAAAATCATCAACCAGGCGACCATGGCCTTTGGCCTGCCGTTGGTCTTGGCGGTGGCTCTCGCCATGGCTTTTGCCCGAAAGCCGAAAGCGACCAAAGACCTGCATGGCACAGCCCGTTGGGCGGAAGAAAAAGAAATCAAAACCATGGGCTATCTCGACGGCAAAGGTGTTTATGTCGGCGGCTGGTGGGATAAGCGCAAGAAAACACAGCGTTATTTGCGTCATAACGGACCGGAACATATCCTCTGCTTCGCGCCGACGAGAAGCGGCAAAGGTGTTGGCCTGATCCTGCCGACGCTTCTTTCCTGGCCGGATTCGACGGTAGTCATCGACATCAAGGGCGAGAACTGGGCCTTAACCAGCGGTTTCCTCAAAAGCCAGGGCCATACGGTGCTGCGCTTCGACCCATCGGACGCGGAACGGCAGTCATCACGCTTCAACCCACTCGAAGAGGTGCGGCTCTCGACGGGCCGGGCCATCTCCGATACCCAGCAGCTCGCCACCATGATTCTCGATCCGGACGGCAAAGGTTTGTCCGATTACTGGGACAAGGCGGCCTTTGGCTTTTTCGCTTCGGTGATTCTGCACTGCATGATTGTCAAGCTGTCTGAAACCGGCGAAGCGGCCAGTCTCTACGACGTTTCCATCATGCTGGAGGATCACAAACGGCTCGCCGAACGGCAAAACGACGCGCAAGAGGAAAAGGGTGAAAAAAGCGCCAGCGGCGCAACCGCCCTGTTCCAAGAAATGATCAAGGAAGATCACGCGGGCCGGATGCGTCGCCTGTTCCTGGAGATTGACGCTGACCTAGCGGAAGCGGCGCATGTCTTCATCGCCGCCGGGGCCGCCGGGATGTTGGCGAAAGCGCCGAAGGAAATGGCGGGTGTTGTCTCGACGGCCACAGCCAACATGAGCCTGTACCGTGACCCAATTGTCGCCCGCAACACAGCCTGCTGTGACTTCCGTATTACCGATCTAATGAACCACGAGACCGCCTTGAATATGTACCTGGTGGTCAGCCCCGCCGACATCGACCGCACCCGTCCTCTGTTCCGTATCTTTGTCAGCCAACTTTGCGGGCGTCTTATGGAGAAAATGGAGTTCGCCCAAGGCGGCACCAAGGCCACCTACAAACACCGGCTGCTCTTGATGCTCGACGAATTTACCAGCCTCGGCAAGCTGGCCATTTTAGAAAGAGCGATTGCCTATATGGCCGGATACGGCATCAAAGGCTATTTCATTGTCCAGGACACGAAGCAACTAAACGCCGCTTATGGCCAGGATAACGCCCTGATGGCCAACTGCCATGTGCGTATCGCCTATGCGCCCAACATCATCGAGACGGCGGAACTGCTGTCGAAGATGACCGGCACCACCACGGTAGTGCAATACAAGAAAACACTGTCGAAAGGTGGCACGTCGCTCTCGGTGTCGGAGGTGTCGCGGCCTCTGTTGACGCCGGATGAATGTATGCGGCTTCCAGGAATCAGCCGCCAGAAAGGGCGCATCATCCCCGGTGACATGCTGATTTTTACCGCTGGGAATTACACCATCTACGGCAGGCAAATCCTGCACTTCCTCGATGAAGTATTCCTCGCCCGTGCCTCGATAGAAGCGCCAAAGGTTGCCGACAGCCTCTATTTCACGCCGGAACATTCACCGGAACCAGCAAAGCTGGAGCAAGCCAAGTCGGAACCGGCGTTGAGCCAGGAATCCATTGGAAACGCCTACCTGCGTTACCTCGACGATTTCCCGGAAGAACTCCAAGAGGCAATGGCATGAGCGGTATGAGATCAGGGGCGCCCGGCGGCTTTTTCCAGGGCTTTGGTCACCCATTTATTCAGGCTGAGGCCGTCACGGGCGGCGCGGGTGGCGATGCGCTGATGCGTCTCCGGTGGGATGCGGACGTTGAAATTGCCGGAAAAGGGCTTTTGCGGCTGTTTTCCGACTTCGGCGCAAAGCTCGAAATAATCTTCGAGCGAATCGGCCAGGGCTTTTTTCAACTCATCAATAGAGCGCCCTTGGAACGTGACGACATCAGCCAAATGCAGCACATCGCCGTGAAAAAGATCGGCCTCCGGATCGTACTCGAAACGGCCCAGATAGCCTTTGTAGGTCAGCGTATTCATGGCGTGATCCCTATGACTTCAAAAAAATGGCGAACGGATTTTACCGCGCCTTTATCGGTGTGCGGCTGTGGGTGGGGACGATGGAAGGTCGCGAGTGCCGCGTTTTCGCCCTCGCCTTTGATAAACCGCACCCGCGAGCCTCTCCCTTCCTGGATGATTCCTCCCTGGGACTTGAACAAACTTTCAATGTCTTGCCAGGCAATGTCCGGCCTGACCGGATTGGCGAAAATGGCTTCCAGGGTTTTGCGGTGTTTGCTGTTCATGACTTCAATAGTACCACGTCACAGTTCCATATCCAAACTCATATTTGCTGGAATAGCAATGCTTGTAACGCTTTTGGCGTTGGGTCTCAGCAGCTTTGTCATCAATACCACGGCCAGCCTGCCTGTGGGTGTTTACCGCCAGGTGGATGAACCAATCCGCCGTGGGATGCTCGCCACTTTCTGCCTGGAAGACGTTGCCTTCATCCAGTTGGCGAAAGAGCGCGGCTATCTCGGTGAAGGATCATGCCCAGGCGGTATCAAACCGCTCGGCAAAGAGATATTCGGGCTGCCGGGCGATGTCGTCAGCCTGAAAGACGGATTGATTGCAGTCAATGGTGAAACGGTGCCGCTGAGTGCAGCAAAAAGCGCGGACAGCCAGGGCCGGCGTATGCCGGTGCCGGCGAAGTTGGAAATCGGCAAGATTCCGGACGGTTACGCGCTGATGCTGTCGCCGTGTCACGCAGGCGGCTTCGATTCGCGTTATTTCGGATTAGTCAGGCTTTCCAGCCTGCACCCAGTCAAGCCGGTTTTCACTTGGTGAATGAAACTGAAGAACAATTTTATAGCCAGGCAACAAGCAAAAAAACAAACAAGGAGAACAACAATGGACGCACAAGAAAAAGCATACTTGGAAGCCGCCGCCCAAGCTGTTGAACGGCAGATGATGGAAAATCCTGGCCTGGCAATCCCGGTTGACCCGGATGTAGCGGAATACATGGGGGCTATGGAAGACGATGCCATGAGCTTGGCCGATGCCCTGGAAGGAGTCGGGCCCATTCCAGAGGAAGACTGACATGGCGGAAGACAAGAAATCTTACCATCAGCAGGTAGCTGAAGAGATTATCCAGGCACTGAAGGACGGTACTGCCCCCTGGGTGCGGCCCTGGGAACCCGGCCAGATACCGGATGGCCCGGTCAATGCCGCTACCGGCAAGCCCTACCGGGGAATTAACCACATGCGGCTGACCATGCTTCAGGGAACCAACTATGATCCGCGCTGGTGTACCTACAAACAGGCGCAAGGTTTGGGCGCTCAGGTCAAAAAAGGCAGTAAAGGCACCAGCGTTCAATATTGGGTATTCGATGAGAAGCAGGCAGTGAAAGACGATCAGGGCAAGCCGGTGATGGGTGAAGACGGCAAAGCGCAAAGCGAAACCGTCAAACTTGAGCGGCCAAAGTGCATCGTCTCTACAGTCTTTCATGCCTCGCAGATTGAGAATCTGCCGCCTTTACCGCCGCGTGAACCACATCGGCCCGAATGGGAACGTCACCAAGAAGCGGAAAAGCTGTTAACCGCATCAAAGGCGGCGATTTTTCACGATCAGGCCAACAAGGCTTTTTACCAGCCGTCAACTGATGAAATCCATCTGCCGCCACGGGATCAGTTTTCCACTCCCGATAAGTATTACGCCACCGCCCTTCATGAAGTAGGCCATTGGACAGGGCATGAGTCCCGGCTGAACCGCGACATCAGAAACCCTTTCGGCAGTGAAAAATACGCCCGTGAAGAACTGCGGGCCGAGATTGCCAGCTACATGCTGGGCGGTGAATTGGGCATCGGCCACGACCCCAGCCAGCATCACGCCTATGTCGCCACTTGGATCGAGGCGCTGGAAAAAGACCCGCGCGAGATCATCCGGGCCGCCCAGGATGCGGAACGGATCAAAGGGTATGTCATGGGCTTGGAACTGGGCAAGGAAGAGGAAAAGGCCATGGATGCCCCATCCGTGCCAGAGCATGATGGCGCTGAACTCTCCGCAGCGGCGGGCGGGGGGAGAAAATCTGCTATTTTAGCCCAGGAAAAGACCTGGCTGAATGTTCATTACCTGGAAAGAGAAGCGGCGAAAGCGGTTGGCGCTAAATGGGATAGAGCGGAAAAAAGCTGGTACGCGCCAAAGGGCACGGACTTGACGCCGCTCTCCAAATGGCTACGGGAAAAGGATCCACAGGAAGAAGCCGCATTTGATCTTGGCAAAGCGGCGTTCGCGGATGGCAAACGGGCTATCCCGGTAAATGACAAAGAATGGAGCCGCTTTGCGCAAGAAGCGACGAGCGGCATGGAAACAGTTTTGGCTTTCAAAAGGACTGCGGAACTGGCGAAAGCTTGGCAAAAAGGCTGGACATCAGCAAACTTGAAAGCGCCCGTGAGTGAGAAAAAAAGCGACACCCTCGATCCACGCCAGGAGTTTGGCGAACGCCTGCGCCAAGCGGGCTTCATCCTTGAGGACGAGCCGGTACTTGATGGAAAAATTCACCGGGTGGCGGTCGAAGGCGGCGGAAAGGGCGCGAAAGACGGCGCCTATTCCGGCTACGAAAACGATGGCCATCCGGGCGGCTGGTGGCAGAACCACAAGACCGGCGAACAGGGGAAATGGCAGGCTACCGGCCATGTGCTCTCCGCCGGACGCAAAGCGGAACTCAATGAGGAACGGAACGCCGAAATTGAGACGGCTCGCACAGAGGCGATAGAAAAAGCCAAGGCCAAATGGCAGGCGGCAAGCCAAGACAAAGACGCGGCGTTGGCGCATCCGTATCTTCAGGACAAGGGCATTGCCACTCTGAGTGGTGCCAACTTGGGCCTGGTACATCCGCATGACCTGCCGCGTCTGGACAAAAACGGCAATCTTCTTGTGCCGGGTTATAACTTTGAGACCGGCGAAATCCAAACCCTGCAAACGATCAGTCCAAATGGGGAAAAGCGTTTTGAGCGCGGCTGCCCGAAATCCGGGGCACTTTTGCTGCTCCCCACCGAAAAGCCGAAAAGCCAAATCTTGGACAAAGACGGCAAAGAAATCGTCCTCATGGCCGAAGGCTACGCCACCGGCGTAAGCCTGCACGCGGCAACCGGCCTGCCAGTGGCTATCGCTTTTGACGCTGGCAACCTGAAAGAAGCGGCGATGGCCATCAAGAAGAAGCTGCCAAACGCCGCCATTACCATCTGCGCCGACAACGACCATAACCGCCCCGACGGTAAAAATATCGGTGTTATCAAGGCGAAAGAGGCGGCGGCGGAAGTGGGCTGCAAGGTAATGGTCGCTGATTTTCTGCCGGACGAAAAGAAAAAGGGCCTGACCGATTTCAACGACCTGCAACTGGCGCGGGGTTTGGACGCGGTCAGGCGGCAGGTGGAGAAAAATGTTTTTGCCGATAAGGCGGCGGGAATTCCCCTCAAAGATCAGGAAGTGATGGACAGAACAATCAAGAATGCGCTGGTGTTTGGCACGGGCTTGATTACAAGCTGTAAACAAGAATTGACAGAGACGCTCCCTGATTTTGAACCAACCCGCCGGTGATATAAGCTATATTCTGCCGGTTCCCATTGCTGAGTCTCCGGCGGCCTGTGATAAGCCGCCGGAGACGAGTTCATGCCGCCCATCTCATTTCTCCCCAATACACCGCGTCAGGAGAATACCCATCTAACGACTGATGCGGCCTGTCGGCATTGTAACGTGCGACGAATCGACCGATCCCTTTCTCCAGTTCCAGCGGATTCTCATACGATTGCAAATAAATATCCTCGTATTTGATCGTCCGCCAGAAACGCTCGATCACCACGTTGTCCACCCAGCGGCCTCGCCCATCCATACTTTGCTGGATACTTTCACCCTTCAGGTAATCTCGCCAGTCCGCTGATGTGAACTGACAGCCCTGATCGGTATTCACTATCTCCGGATGGCCATACTCCACCACCGCCCGCCGCAAGCCCTTCAAGCAAAAATCCGTATCCAGCGTATTCGACAATTCCCAACCCATAATCTTCCGTGAATACCAGTCCATCACCGCGAAAAGATACATAAAGCCACGACGCATCGGGATATACGTTATGTCCATTGACCATACCTGATTGGCATGACCGATTTCCATACCTTTCAGCAAATACGGCACAATGCCAGACGGCCCGCCAGGAATCGTCGTCCGTTTCCTCGGATACACCGCCTCAATGCCCATCTTCCGCATCAGACGCCGAACTCGCTTCTCGCAAATAGTTCTCCCCACTTTTTTGCTCAGATATAACGACATCCGCCGTACTCCAGCCGATGGATCGTCCAGATGTTGGCGGTCTATCAATTCCATCAACTCAAGGCTCTCGACACTTTCGCCCAGCGGCTCGTAATACACCAATGAACGATGAATATTCAATAACTTACACTGGCGGCGCACGCTCAGTTGGCAATCCCGCTCCACCATCTTCACACGTTCACGGGGATTCCCAACTGTTTGCACTTTTTTTCAAGCCACTCCACTTCCATCGTCAACTGGCCGATTTTACGCTCCAAACGCGCCGAGTCCCGGTCGGGATCAGCTTTTTTCTTGGCTTTCTCTCGTGCGAAAATATCCGCAACCTGGTTGATAAGCTCCTTCTTCCAGTTGCTCACCATCACTGGATGAATCTCATACTGCGACGCTATTTCGCTCACTGTCTTCACACCACGCACCGCTTCCAGCGCCACCTGAGCCTTGAACTCCGCCGTATGCTTCCTTCGCTGTTTGTCCATCGCCATTCCTCCTTTGATCAGTTCAGTTTACCAGTCAAAGGAACCGGCCGCTTCATAACTTAACCTCCGGTACGGTTTCAGGGGAGCATCTCTTTATAAACACGAATATGGAGTGCGGATACGAGATGGTAAACCAGGTAGAAAAAGATCCGGTGCGCTACCGCGGAGATGATTCGCCCTTTCCGTGAGATTTTTGCCCCTGTCCGGCAAAGCCCGGCAGGTCATATGTCAACTTGCTTTTACGATGGCTACAGCCCCAATACAAGTCTCAGCCGATTATCGACTTCGAGCATCATGTGTGATGGCAGCTTGCCGATTCTTTTCGCCAAGTCAGTTTTGTCAAAGGAAAATATCTTGTCAAGCATCAGGTAGCTCGTGACGGCAACCCAAAGTTCACCGCGATTCATTGAGTGCCTTCCTGGAAATTTCTCTGGTCAATTCCATGGCTTCCGCCTCGGAGGCAATGGGGTCATAAGAATATTTTTTTATGCCAAACTCGAAATCGGGATCGTTATACATCCTGTACGTCTCTAACCGTAGGGCCGTTGATAAATCCAAACCCTGGCGGCGGGCACGTCTGGCCAGAGCCTCCTTTACTTTTGGTTCCAATCTCAGCATTACTCCGGCTGTATAGACTCCCATGTCGAACTCCTTTCACCAAGAGTGGCGGTGTTCATTTTGCAAGCATCGGTAAGCAATAGTTACAATTCCATTCTATCGCTTTCCCTCGATATTGGCCACGGTTTCATTGGCGACCCATCGTTTTGCCTCTTGCCCTTTGTCGCACTAGGTGTTAGTTTACGCTCATGGAACGAATACTGAAAACGCGGCTGTTCATACGCTGGATGCGGAAAACCGCTTTATCCGATGCGGCTCTCGAACAGGCAGTCGTTGAAATGCGGCAGGGATTGGTGGACGCGGAACTTGGCGGTAATTTGTTCAAGAAACGGGTGGCCCTCCCGCACAGAGGGAAAAGAGGCAGTGTCCGAACGATTGTCGCCACAAATATCAGGACGCGCTGGGTATTTGTTTTCGGTTTTGAAAAGAGCGAGCGTGACAACATCGACAAACGGGAATTGGACCTGTTGCAACGATATGCCAAGGCGCTACTTACCTGCAACGATGCGACTATCGATTTGCTGATTGCGCGCTCGGATTTAGGAGAAATTTGCCATGAAGAAAAAAAGTAGAATTATCGAAGAAATGTATGAATCCATGCGAGATCTGCACGCCGCTGGCGTTGTCGGCGATCAGGAAATGAACGAGGTTGCTTCCATCCATGATTCATACAAGGCTCCGCAGTATTCGGCGGACATGGTCAAAAATCTGCGCCAAAAGCTGAACCTCACGCAAGTAAGTCTGGCCTCTGTGCTGAATACCTCCGCCTCCAGCGTGCAACAGTGGGAACAAGGGGCAAAAAAACCGGGTGGCCCTTCCTGTAAATTGCTGCACCTGCTTGAGAGCAAAGGCGTCGCGGCCCTGCTATAACCGTTATTGAGTGTTTGCCGAATCGAGTAAAGACTCAAGGCAACAAAAAAGGCCAAATCCCTTGTTTTAACTGAGGGATATGGCCTTTATGAGACTACTGGAAACGGCAAAAATGCTTTAGAAGCGGAAGCCGAAGACACCGGTGAGAGTGACACCGTCCAGGTTGCCGGTGAGCCTATCCTGGCCGCGAAAGAACCTCATATCCATATCTTCGGTGGCCAGATATTTGATCTCGGCACCGGCAAACATGTGCGGGTTGATGTCAAAGGTCACCCCGGCCATGACGTGACCGCCGAAAATGGTGTCATCATCGCTATCGGTATACCGAAAACGATCAAAGAAGGAATCGCGATAGGCATTCCTGTATTCCATCTCCATATTGACAAACAGCACATCGACGCCGCCACCAACGTAGAGCATGACCGGCCCGGACACGATACCGGCTTTCAGGCTTAACGCCAGCGGCGCGACATCGGCTTTAAATTGCACCTGGTAATTACTCTGAAAGCCGAAGGCGTTGGTATAGGGGTAGACATCTTCAGTCTTCTTGGCGTTGAAGTAGCCAACCGTGCCCTCTAAGGCCAAAAACTCCGGTCCATGCAGCATGTTGTAACCAAAGCCAATCTCGCCGTTGAAGCCGGTATCGACGTCGCTGTCATTCGGCAGATAAACGCCAGCTTTGCCAATGAGATAAGCACCACCGGCATGGGCCAGCCCGGCCATCATCGGCGTCAGAAATAAGGCCGCCGCCACTACGAGAATCTTTTTCTTCATGATTTACCCTCTTCAATTTATGAGTGAAAAACGCCCGGTACTGAGTAATCCATTTAGCATACACTTTTTTCCATCGTGGTCAAATTTTTACGAAGAACGACCCACAGCGTGGCAATTCAGGCCTACCTTTTCTTTCGTCTTCCTCGCCACCACTGGCGCCAGCCCAGTCGGCTGGACAGACACAATGACCAGCCGATGGCGGCGTAGAGGGTGCCGATAAGCGGTCCCGGTTGCGTCAAGCGGCGCAACGCGATGCCGGCGGCCATCATCAGAAGCACCAGCAACCATGTCTTCCAGGAATAGACGGCGCCCAGGCAGGTATTGTCGTCAAAACGGATAATGCGATCAAGGGAGCGCCGGGCGACTTTGTCGAGGATGAACAGCGATTTCACGGTGCCGAGCAGAACGGCAGCGAGAAAAAACCATCGGCCCCGCCCCGGATCGAGCCAGCCCCAGCCACGTGCCATAAGCCAGCCGCCGATGACAGTCCAGAGAAAAGGGGCGGCAAATAAATGCACCGACCGCGGCACGCCGGGTTTGGCTAAAAATGCCATGACGCCATCCTGTTCCCCCGTCCCCCGCTCTTTGTCCTCTGAAACCTGTTTCCTGTCACTTTCAACCTGCTGAAGCCGCCTTCGCATCACCCAATTGGCTGTACAAGGCCGCGAATTTTTCATGCGCGCGCTCGAAGACGGCGAGAATGGCCGGGTCAAACGACGAAGCGTTCAGGCTGTGAATGATCGCCACCGATTGGTCGTGTGGAAATGGGTCTTTGTATGGACGGCGGGCACGCAGGGCTTCATAGACATCGACAATCGCCATGATCCGAGCCGGCAGCGGAATTGCCTCGCCGGCCAAGCCATCGGGATAACCGCTGCCGTCCCATTTTTCGTGATGGAAGCGGGCAATCTCGATGCCCATCTCGACAAAGTGGTTTTTCGGATAGTGGAGGGAAACCGAACTGAGGGTATCGGCGCCAATCGTGGTATGGGTCTTCATCACCTCGAATTCATCCGGCGTCAGGCGCGCCGGTTTCAGCAAAATGGCGTCGGCGATGCCGACCTTGCCAATATCGTGCAGCGGGCTGGTGTGAAAGATGGTGGTAATGAAGTCCGGCGTAATCACATCGGCAAAGGCCGCTTCCGTGGCCATGGCCTCGGCCAGTATCTGGCACAGGCGCTGCACCCGCTCCAGGTGCATACCGGTGTCGTCATCGCGGGTGTTGCTCAGTTTGGCAAGCGCGAAAATCATTGCCAGTTGCGACTGCTGAATTTCCCGTACCTGTTCGCTGACCCTTTGACTCAGCTCGCTGTTGAAGCGCCTGAGATTCTGCTCCGCTTTACGCAGGCGCAGATGGAGACCGACTCTGGCTATCACTTCTTCAATTTGAAAGGGTTTGGTGATGTAATCGACCGCCCCCAACTCGAAACCCTTCGACTTGTCGGCGATATCGGACATCGCCGAAAGAAAGATCACCGGAATATCTTTGGTAAGACGGTCCGCTTTCAGTTTTTTGATCACCTGAAAGCCGTCGATATCCGGCATCATAATGTCAAGGAGAATCAGGTCGGGGAGATATTCCGCCGCCAGTGTCAGGGCATCAACCCCGCCAGTGGCAACGCGCAGATCGTACTGATCGCCCAAGACGCTGACCAGAATATCGAGGTTGATCGGGGTGTCGTCCACCGCCAGAATCGAGCCTTGCAATTGTTCAGGCATTGTTCTCTCCTTTCAGTTCCCGCCACAGCGTTTCCGCCAGGCGAATCGCCTCGGTGAAATTGTAGCCACCAACCGCCTGCCGCATGTGTTCGATTTCGCGGCACAGGCGCTCCGGCCAGCGCTGCGCCTCGAGGGCGGCCAAAGCCGCGGCGCAGGCTTTCGGGCGGCTGCCACGCAGAACCGGAATCAAGCGTTCCAGGCGGGCGGCCATTTCGTCCTCGTCGAGCGGCCCATCCGGCGCCGGCGTCTGCCCGGTGGCCGGTTGGCAGGCTGCGGCGGCCCCAGTGCCAGGCCGCGCTTTGCCACCCACCGTCAGCACGGTAAACCAACGGGCCAGCACCGAAAAAAACAGGCGCAGGTCGATGGGCTTGGCCAGGTATTCATCCATGCCGGCATCGCGGATTTTGGTCATCGTCTCGACCGAGGCATAAGCGGTCATGGCGATGATAGGCGTTTTTTCATAGCCAGGCAACTGGCGGATTTTGGCCGTCGCCATGTAGCCATCCATCTCCGGCATCTGAATATCCATCAAAATACCGTCAAACCGCCGCTCCGCCGCCATGCGCACCGCCTCGGCGCCATCGCCCGCGATCATTACTTGGAAACCGGCATTTTCAAGAAGCCCGGTCGCCACCTGCTGATTGAACAGATTGTCTTCGGCCAAGAGCAGCAGGCCACCGGCAAAATACATACCATCCACATCTCCCGGACGGGACGACGACCGGTCGGGGAAACGGGCACCGCCACCACCAGTGGCGATGCGTTCCAAAAGTTCCCGCAACCGCCGCAAGTCAACCGGCTTGGCCAGAAAATCGACACAGCCGGCGTTTATCGCCTGCTGCCGGACTTCCTCACGGCCAAAAGCGGAAACCAGGGCGACCAGAGGCGGCGGTATCGTTTGCTGACCGGCGATGGCTTTAGTCAGTTGCAGGCCGTCCATGCCCGGCATCCGCCAATCGACAAGCGCCAGGCTGTAGGCGGTCTCTTTCACGGCAGCGATAGCGGCTTCAGCGGAATCGACCGCCGTGTAAGCGACACCGAGAATCGACAGATATTCGCCGAGCAGGAAACGCGCCGCTTCCCGGTCATCGACGACCAGCACCTTGAGCGCTCGCACCGCGTCGCTGATCGGCGTTTCATCCGCCGGCTCGGCAGAAACGCCGAAGTCCGCTGTAAAACGGAAGGTACTGCCCACGCCCGGCGCGCTTTCCACGGTGATTGTGCCGCCCATCAGTGCAACCAGCCGCTGGGAAATCGACAGCCCCAGGCCAGTGCCACCAAAAGTTCGAGTCGTCGAAGCATTGGCCTGGGTAAAGGGCTGGAAGACGGCACGTTGCTCTTCCTCATCCATGCCGACACCGGTATCGCGGATGCTGAACTCGATGCGAACCGTATCTCGTTCCTGACCGGACAGCCGCGCCCGGACGACAATTTCGCCTTCCTCGGTGAATTTGGCGGCATTCCCAGCCAGATTGATCAGCACCTGTCGCAGCCTGAGCGGGTCGCCGGACAGCCAGGGCGGCACATCGTGGTCGATGCCGACCGCCAGCTCGATGTCTTTGGCGCCGATGCGGGAGACAATGACCGTAGTCATCGTCTCCAACACCTCATGCAGCGAGAATGGAATACGCTCCAGTTCGAGTTTACCGGCCTCGACCTTCGACAGATCGAGGATCTCGTTGAGAAGATCGAGAAGCGATCTGGCCGAGCGGTCAACCTTGTCGAGATAATCCCGCTGCCGCGCCGTCAGTTCCGTGCGCAGAGCCAGATGGGTCATGCCAAGCACCGCGTTCATCGGCGTGCGGATTTCATGGCTCATGCTGGCCAGGAAGTTGCTTTTCGCCTGGCTGGCGGCCTCGGCATCCCTGGCCAGCCGCTCGGCCCTGGCAATGGCTTCGGTCAATTGCCGGTTGGCCTGGCGCAGGGCGTCCTCGCCGCGTTTTCTTTCGGTGATGTCGATGAAGCATTCAAGCAGCTTTTGCTCGTCACCGATGGTAATGGTGCGCACCGTCTTCAGCAAGGGCACGCGGGTGCCATCGGCACGCACCAGCTCGCGGTCGCTGTTGTCCACTTCCTGACCCAGGTCGCTGACCGGGCAGCAATGCTCGCCATTCGGACACATAAAACGGTGGCAGCGCTGGCCGATGACCTCCTGGGCCGAAGCGGCAAACAGCTTGAGCGCATAGGGATTGGCCGATTCGATAACGCGGGTTTCTTGATCGACGATTGCCACGCCGATCGGCAGGCTTTCGAGCAGCGTCCGCTGGAAGGCTTCGCTGTCGCGCACATTCTGCTCCATGCGCAAACGTTCGCTGATGTCTTCTTTGACCGCGATATAATGGGTGATTTTATCCTGACTGTCCCGCACCGGCGACACCGAGGCCGCCTCCCAGTAAAGGTCGCCGTTTTTGCGGCGGCTGTGCAGTTGACCATGCCATTCCCCGCCCGCCGTAATCGTCCGCCACATATCCTCGGTGATAGCCTCGGGGAAATGCTCGGCGCGGAAAAAGGTCGGATGCCTGCCGATGGCTTCCTCGGCCTGGTAGCCAGATATTTCGGTGAATCTGCGGTTGACATACTGAATAGTTTCCTGACGGTCGAAGATCATGACACTGGCCGGGCTTTGATCGAGCGCCCGCGCCAGGCGGCGGTTCTTTTCCTCGGTTTGCCGCAGCGCGTCTTCCATCGCCCGTCGCGCCGTGATGTCGTGGAAGGCGCAAACCGAGCCCATCAACCGGTTACCAGCGAGAATCGGGCGACAGGCGATTTCGACCAGCAGCAGCCGTCCGTCTTTAGTCAGGAAGTATTCCTGGCCATCATAGCTCTCGCCAACATCGAAGCGGCGGTGTATGGCGCACTCCTCCTTCGGCATCTCGCTGCCATCGGCCCGTCGGTGCAGCAACTCGTGGGCATCCCGGCCAAGCATTTCATCTTTGGCGAAACCGAGGACCTTCCCGGCGGCGGAGTTGAATCCGGTGATCTTCCCTTGTTGATCCTGGGAGTAAACGCCCTCGGCCAGCGCCTCGTTGACCGCCATCAGATGTTTGCGCTCCATATCGAGAGCGACGGTGCGAACACGCAGACGGGCGAAGAGCGCAAGGATGACCAAGGCTCCGAGCATGGCCCCCAGCCAGATGGCGACAGATTCCCGGCCATGCTGGGCCAAGAGCTGGTCCTGGCCATAACTGATCAAATAGGCGACCTGCTCTCCTCGCGCATCCCTGACCGGGAAAAAGGTGACAATATGCCATTTGTCGTGAAAAGGCACGGAAACCGTCGCCTCCAAACCGCCAGCGAGAATGTCTCGCACATCCCGGCGTTCGGCCAGAAGACGGTTGACGCTTTCTATTTCCGGCGGCAGCGGCGGCGCGCCATCGACCAGACCGGCGCCCTCGCTCAAATAATCGTCCGACAAGACGCTGACATCGAAGAGTCGCGGCCAATGCGGAAACAGATTGCTCACTACCGCCTCTTTCCTGATAATCATGGCGTATTCGTAGCGCTCGTCGATAACACGCATGGTTTTGAGGAAGGAACCGATGGTGACCATCATCTCGACCGTCCCCAGACGCCGTTTATGGTCATCGAGCGGGAAGACAAAATGGAAACCGGGTTGGCTGCGGCTCAGTTCAAAGCCCCGGACTGGACGCCGTTCCTGATTGGCAAGCCGTACCAGGGGCCGATAGACGTCAAGCTGGTCGTCATAACGCCCGGGGTCGTGGAAGCGGAGAAAGCTGCGGCCCTCAGGGGTGTGGAAATGGAGTCGGTGGATGTGTTGAGCCCGCATCCGTAAATAGGAGCGCCACAGGGAGCGGTAGAGCATTCCTCTGGCCAGGTTTCGTTGTTCCTCGTCGCCGTCGTAGGCTTCGGTCAAAAGCGCCAGCACCTGGTCGGAGGACAGGACGTTGAAGTAGTACGAATCCATCACCATGCTAAAGGTTTGCAGGCTGGCACGGTAGGACATGGCCAACAGAGCCTGCTCGCCGGCGTAGTGATTTTCCACCTTGCGGCGCCAGTTTTCATACAGCAACAGGCCCGACACCAAGCCGATGGCGATGAAAATGGCGACGAAGGCGGCATATTCGCGGTACTTGCTGCTAGCGGGCATCAGTCGTTCTCCCGCACCGGAATGCCTGGGGGGCCAGGCGGTGACTGTACAGGCCATCGAGCAGCGGCGGATCTTCCGCTTGAACGGGCAGAGCCAAGGGGATGGCGAGAAGCGCCAGCAATGCGAGGAAAACCAGGATTGTTCGGCGCATGATTTTTTTTCAGGAAAAAGATGCCGGTTGCCGCCGCCAATAGTTGATTATTGTCACATTCTTTATTATCCGATTTCTTCGTCGGCAAATCAAGAACGTCCGGTCATAGGCCTGTTTTTTTCCTGGGGCATCGCGGCCTTTTCCTGCCGCTGCCGTTTCTCCTTGTATCGCTCGTTGACGCGGTAAACAAAGGCCAGCACCTCGGCCACTGTGGTGTACAGCGCCGTCGGGATTTCCTCGCCGACCGGCACTTTGGCCAGCAACTCGACCAGGTTAGGGTCACGCTGAATATGGACACCGGCCTCTTGCGCCGCCGCGATGATTTTCTCGGCGATTTTGCCGGAACCGCTGGCCACCACCTTCGGCGCTGCCGAGCTGTTTTCGTCGTACAAGAGCGCGACAGCCTTTTCCCGTGGCGCGTCCATATCAGGCCGTAGTGTTGAGCAGGCCGCTGTTGTCCGGCAGCATTTTACGCAGCAAGGCCGCGACCGGATCTTCGGCGTCGGCGGCAAAAGACAGGGAAACCACGGCCAAGCCGCTGACCGTGGTTATTGCCTGGCGCAGATCATCGGCAAAATCGGCGGCAAAATCGGCTTTTTCCTGACTGTCGGCACGGAAACGCAGCGCCAGGTTATCCGACCCGCCGACAAAATCAATGCGCAAAAAACCAAATTCGGTCAGGCTGAGAAAGAGGCTGAACTTGGCGGGCATTTCACCCTCTTCACCGCCTCGTTCATAGCCACCGCCGTCTTCAACCAGCAGATAGCCGGTTTCGAGAAACGGCAAGGGCAACGGATAAACCTGCTCCTTGCCAGTGGCAAGCTGCGTCTGCGCTAACTGGAACATCTCGATCACCGACAGCATGGTCTTGGCCTGGGCCGCGCTTTTCGTTTCCTCGCCCCGGCCAGATTGCAGGGCGACCTCGCTCAGAGCCGCTTTCAGACTGGTTTTGGCCGCCTCCGGCCTGCCTTCCGCCAGATTACGCTCCAGGTTCAGGCCAAGATGGGCAATCAATTGTCTGAGAACCTGACCGCCGTTCTGGCCACCGAGCTGCGCCTGCTGCCACTGTAAATAATTGAATAGGGTTTGCTGGCTGCCGGCAGAGAGTTGCGGCAGTGCCGGCGGATTCGCCTGCTGTAACAGAGTAAGGAGGGTGGTAACGGTGAGCGCTTTGTCGGCAACGGAGACAGTTTTTCCGAGAAGCTGTGGCACGGTGGCCGCGCCCCCGGCGATGCTGAAGAGCATCCGCGGTTCACTGGCAACCAGACGCAGCGACAGCGTTTGCCCCGGCTGCAAAGGCAGATTGCTTTCCGCCAGCAGCCGCTTGTCACCGCTGTTGCCACCAAGAGCCAGAGTGACTTGTCCACGGGCGGGCAGATCGACGACGGTGGCGCGCAGAATTTGCCCGTTTTCAAGAGCCAGGGGCGTGGCGCCGCGCTCGCCTCCCGTCGTGGCGACAGCGGTGATGACGGCTGCGGATTGGGCGGGGGCGATGGCGTTCATGGCGGCCAATCAGTCAATGCGGACGTTTTCCCGCAACTGCTGCCGCTGCTCGTTCAGGCAGATGGCAATGAACGCCGTCTGCGCCTTGTTATGGATGTCATCGAAATGCAGCGCCATCTGAAAGCGCCCGCCATGCAGCCGGCGGCGGAAAACCACGTGACCAAAGCAACGCACCGGTTTCTTGGCTGGATCCGGAGTGATTTCGATGGCAATATTGTCGCTGGCCGGGCAATCCGCCGGGAAAAGCGCCAGCGTTCCGCTGCCGGAAAGATCGAGCGTGTGGCCGGAAAGCGACCAGGCTTCTTCGTCAGGAGCGCAATCGAGCGGCGACAATCTGATCGGCAAAGTGACATTGACCCGGAAAAAGGCCCGGAGCGTCGCCGGGTCGATGCGGCGCTGCACCGTGGCTTCCAGCGTCCGCGGGTCAATCCGGTTGGTAATGACCACCGTCACCACCAGCGGCTGCTCGTCGTCATTGGTATCGATCGACAACAGGCAGGGTCGCGACATGTCGATATCTTTGGGCAGGCGGTGCGGCGGGAAAAACAAGGTCAGCCGCGGCGGGTTGACGCCGCGAAGCTGGCAATTCAGTTGGATATAGCCGCCATCGTCCTGCTCCAGGCGCAACATCGCCTGGGATTCGTCGGCAATGGCCGCGAAAATGCTTGGTAAAGCGTGTTCTTCCGCCATGGGTTACAGAATTGTGGTGTTGCGCACCTGGGCTTGCAGGCGCAGCATCTGCCGTTGAATGATCAAGCAGCAGCCGATGATCTTGTCACGATCTTCCTGGTCAATCTCGTCGAAGTGATAGGCGACCTCGTAAAGGTTCGGTTGCGCTTCAACCACCCGCACCGCATGCGCCAGCGTCATGATCTTCTCGCGGTTGCTCGCCGGCAGGGCAATTTCGAGACGCGCCCGCGGCTCGTCGGGTGGCTTCTGGCCGAAGGTGGCAAGGACGCCGCTGCCGGAAATATCGATGGTTCTGCCGCTTATGCGCCAGCGCGCCGGCGACTCTTCCGACAGGACTTCTGGTTCAAACGAGCTACTGATGACGCCGGTCACCGCATCGACACGGAAAAATTCACGCAACTGCTCGTGGCTGAACGATTTCACCGCCACCATCGACAGGGTGCGCTCATCGGGCATCTCCAACACCCGTCCTTCCAGCGACACCGATGGCCCGCCCTGATCGACGGCAATGATCGCCGTCGCCGTCTTGTCGATGCGCTCGGCGGATGGCAACATGCCCGCCTTGAACGACAGGGAAAAACGCGGCGGCTCTTCCCGCACATACACGCCGTTCAGCCGGAAACGCTCTTTGCGACCGATAAGCGGCAAAAAAACACGGACGGTGCGATTATTGGGAATGGATTGGAGAATATCCAAAGGATCGGTCATAAAAGCGCCTTGAGGAAAAGAAAAACAACGGTTTTCCGGAAGCGATGCTCTAACAAGTATACTGTCGCGGTCGCGTCATCGTAAAGTCTTTTTCCCGTGGCGGACCCATCACTCACCGCGTAAAAAACCAGCCAGTTCGCCGCGAATTTGGGCCAGTGTCGCGGCGCAGTCGTAGTTTTCACCGGCGCGGACGCGCTCATACATCGTCTTCGCCTGTTCGCCGAGATCACCGAGGCCACACTGCTGAATCATCCCCTTCAGGGTGTGCAGAGCCAGCGACAGATCTTCATGGTCGTTATTGGCAAGCGCCAGGTCGGCCCGGTCGAGGTATTCGTTCAGACTGCTTTTCGCCGAGGCCACCAGTTGCTCAACCATGGCGTCGGGCAGTTGCGTCGCCTCTTTCATGGCGCGGGCAATTTCGGCACGCAGCTCAGCGCCGCTTTTCACCAGCCCGGCTTCGTTCACGGATGGCACCCTCGTGGGCGGTTCATCTATCATAGGCGCGTCTTCCCTTCGAGATGCTTCCGGCAACGAGACCGTCGGTGCCTCGGACATCTGTCTTCCGTCTTCTGTCTTCTGTCTTCTTCGTTCTTCGATGCGTGGCGCCAGTTCCTCCATCGTCGCCACCAACAGATCGTATTTGAATGGTTTTGAGATATAGGAATCCATGCCGGCTTTCAGACAGTTTTCCCGGTCTTCACTCATGGCGTGGGCGGTCATGGCAATAATCGGGATATGGCCGCCAAACAGCCGGTCGCCGAGCGGCTGTTCGATTTCGGCAGGCACATCGTCATGGAACGGGAAACCTTGCTCCAGGCCACGGATGACCTTGGTGGCGGCGATACCATCCATTTTCGGCATCTGCACATCCATGACAATCAGATCATAGTCGTGTTCGGCCAAAGCGGCCAAAGCTTCCAGACCATTGTTGGCGGTCACCACCTGATGGTTGCGCTCGAGCATCATGCGAGCGACATCGCGGTTCATCTGGTTGTCATCGACCACCAGTATCCGCAGATTTTCGATATTGCCAACGGGCGTCAGGCTGACAGCGCCGGCGCGCTCCGCCGCCTCGGTGGGCGGCAGGGGCAGAACGACATGGAACGAAGCGCCGACACCAGTCTGGCTTTCCGCCCAGATGCGGCCACCCATCAAGGCGACCAGTTGTTTCGAGATCGACAGGCCAAGACCGGCACCGCTGTACTTGCGCGAGTACGACGAATCCACCTGTTCAAAACGATTGAAAATCGTTTCCAGCTTGTTTTTGGGGATGCCGACGCCGGTATCGGAAACAATGAAATGCAGCGGTATCAAGCCGCTCTCGGCGCCGCTGTCTCCCGACACGACGCTGATGGTGATGGTGCCTTCGGTGGTAAATTTGATGGCGTTGCCAACCAGATTCAAAAATATCTGCCTGACGCGCATCTCATCGCCGAAATACCATTCCGGCAGACCGACCGCCAGTTCATTGATCCGCAGCCGAAGACCCTTGTTCACCGCCGGCACGTTCATGATCGAGACGACGTTTTCGAGCAGACCACGCAGGCTGAAGGGGGCGGAGGAGAGTTGCAGCTGTCCGGCCTCCATTTTCGAGAAATCGAGGATGTCATCGAGCAGGCGCAACAGGTTTTCGGCGGAGACGCTGACCATTTTCATCATCTCGCGGCGCTCCATTTTACTTTCGGCCTGCCGCGCCAAGGAGGTCATGCCGATGATGGCATTCATCGGCGTGCGGATTTCATGGCTCATGTTGGCGAGGAACAGGCTTTTCGCCCTGTCCGATTCCTCGGCCCGTTCTTTAGCCTCCTGATAGCCGTTGATGGATTTCCGCAACTGGTCAGCCATATTGTTCAGAGCCATACCCAGTTGCCCCATCTCGTCGCGGCTGACGATTTTCAGGCGGGCGCTGAAATCGCCAACCTCGAAACGTTGGACGCCACGAACAAGCATCATGATGCGTTTGGTCATGCTGGAAGCGATGAGAATGGCGATGCCAATGACGATAACAACCATAACGCTGGTTGAAAGCACCAGAATCATGCCGGTTTCCTTGAGCGAGGCATTGATGGCGGCGAGCGTCGTTTTGCGGTCGTTTTCCAGCGTCGTTTCGTAATCGCTGGTGATTCTTTGCAGTTCCGCCGCCGTTTCCGTCGCCGCCCGGTGAAACTCGTTGACATCGGCGCCGATGGTGACGAAGCCAAAACCGCGCTCGCTCTGGCCATACCTGCCGGTATAGTAAGGAATGGCGGCGGCGGTGGTCAGCTTCCACAGGCCGGTCCACAGAATGAGAAACGAGCCGGAGCCACCGTGCTGAGTCAGCGACATCCAACCGGCGCACTGAGGCGCGAAATTGAGATAACGGCAATCAAGGGCGACATAACCCTTGCGCGTCAGTTCCGCGACCGGTTTCTTCTTGTTGGTCTGCTCGAGAAACTGCGGCGCTATTTTCTGGAATTCGGCGAACGAGCCATTGGCTTTCTCCCAGTATGGCAACAGTTCGGAACTGATCCACGGCAGCGTTTGCTGTCCTGTTTCAGGGTCATAGCCCACGATCGAATGGTCGCGCGGATGCGAGATGTTTCGGCCCAGATAATCCCAGATGAAGGCGTAGTTGCCGCTGCCGGCGTTGGAAATTTCGGTAAAGCGCTCCTCGGTGGGCAACACATGGTCGGTGAACTGCATCAAATGGGTGTGGTCGAGGGCCATGGTGACATAGCCGATCTTTTTCCCATTCTTGAACACCGGCATCACCCAGCGCACCAAGCCCTGAAAACGGATGCCGACCGGATTTTCCTTACCGGCGTAAGCGGCCTTTTCCGGCGCGAAGGGAATGCCAAGCTCCTTGGCTTTGCCCGGGGTGAAGACGCCGATAATCGGCGAGCGCACATAAGGGCCAATGACGTTGGAGACGTAAATCTCCCCCTCTTTCAGCTTTTCCGCGGCGGCGAAATAGTCTTCGGCCTTGCACCAGGTATTTTCACGCTTTGAGACATTCCTCAGGTCATGGGGCAAAAGATCGGTGAGAGAAATTTTGATCTTCTCCTGGCCGTCGAGACCGACAAAGGTCATTTCGTGATACAGCGGCTGCATCCGCCGCAGGCCGCGCCTTTCCGGCGGTCGGTAATGAAAATCCTTCCTATTGTCGGGTGAGCCGTATTCCACTCGCTGGATTTCCTGGGCTGTTGGCGGATTCTTCGGTTCCCAGGCGGTCTGGCCCTGGTTCAACACCCATTCCGGATGATAGATGACCTGGCGCCGATATACCGAAACGAAGGAGCGGTAGGCCGCCTCATCCACCGGCAACACCGTTGCCTGACGGATAGTGTCATCTCTGGAATACAGAAAGGAAGCGACATTATCGGCCAGATTGACCGTCAGACGTTCGATGGCCTCCCGCGATTTCTCATCGAGCGCCCTGATAGACCTTTCCGTAGCTAGCACTCCAGTCTGCCCGACCACGTTCTGGGTGCTCCGCACCATTTCGCTGGATTTCTCTTTGAAGGCATCGCCTAACTTGTTCATTTGATGATCGGCGACGATCATCAGCCCAATCAACGGCAACACCTTGATAACAACAAACAGCAGGATAAGTTTTTCCCGCATCCCGAACCAGCCGGTTTTGACGGCTGACTCGGCCAACGGAGCCGGTTCCGCTGGCGGTTTCGCCGGTGGTTCCGAGGATGGGGAAAAAGGGGCTGTTGACGCTTCGTCCATGATCTGGATCCAGGATGCAAAAGATAAATGCAGAGTATACGCGGACAAGTATCGCTTAAGTAACGGCAAATGTCAAAAAAGAAAGGCTCTTCGCTGTTTAGTGTGGAATTGAGTTTTGAAGCAAAGCGGTAATAGGAGCGCCAATCAGGTAGATCATGGTGATGAAGTAATCGGCGTTTCTGTAGCCTCTTGCTTTCGCTCTTGCGGCCTG
>Ga0209629_10000267_pt1 | contig 26991 bp, 16 predicted proteins | sample TergutCu122P5_FD_187286 | JGI IMG/M metagenome (GOLD analysis project Ga0209629, IMG submission 187286) | Cubitermes ugandensis P5 segment gut microbial communities from Kakamega Forest, Kenya - Cu122 P5 (SPAdes) (version 2) | ecosystem: Host-associated > Arthropoda: Insects > Digestive system...
TCTTCTTCTCCTCCTTCTCCTCCTCCTCCTCCTCCTCCTCCTCCTCCTCTTCTTTTTCTTCTGTCCTAAGCTCTTGTTATCCATCTTCTTACACACACATTTCTCCAGTCCAATTTGAGATCATCCATTCACATTAATTAAGGTATTTTTTTCTCCCACCTAGTTTCCCTTTCAGTAAGTTCTTTGCTGTTCTTTCACCATCCATTATTGAAACATGCCCAAGCCATTCAAATCCACACACCACATAGATTGACACAATAGGTTTTTCCAGTGTTGCACATACTGAGAGGTGTACAACATGTGGCTGGTATAGTATATTCTCTCCCCAGGTTTGTACAACTTTCTGATGTGCGTGATTTCTCGACTGTACATTTCGTTTGTCCAGGGATGCACTGTATCTACATGTCTACATTCATATTTTTTGTAACAAGAATTTTAAATTGTGAAGGCTTACAGCCTTAATTCCTTATGCTATTGAGTGTTTTATGTCACAGATGACAGGTCTGATTTTGAACTGTTAAATATCAAATGAATGTAAAATATTCTGAAACTTGTAACATGTTTTATTGTGTTACACATTTAATTCTTTTATAAAGGCTGTCCTGACATGACCATTTTTTACAGTATTCATACTCATATCGTCCATTGTTGACTGGTTGGTACTGTTTTATATTTTCTTATCTCTTGACAGTATAGTCTGACTCCATTTGAGTGCCACTCTGTCCACCACCAATATTGATCTTGGTGTGGGTGGTGTTGAACTGAATTATTTTCCGTTCCTTTTATGTTTCATGTAAGATTATGGAGACACACTGTAGCATGAGTCATCTCTGTAGTTGTAGACTCTGTTGTCCTGAGTGTGTGATGTGCCTACTCCTTGACATCCTATTTCATGTATGCACTGTCTCTTTTAGTTGTCCTACCTATGGAAAGGATGAGTGGTAAGTGACTCACTGGAAAGCTGTGCTTATAATACATGGTAAAGAGTAGGCGGCAAGTAAATGATTTAACTCTTACATTATTTTGTCATATAATTATTGACATTTATGGAGCATTGTGCTCTTTCGTTTTAAGCATACTTTTTTTATTGTATAGGGCAACAATATTCTATGACATGCTGTTCATGCTGTTACCTATCACTTGTAAAATTCAACATGGATGGCAGCAGCCTTTAAGAATAAAAGGCCACTGCTTATATGTAATTATTTTTCATTTTTAAAAGAAAATTGTCACTTTTAATCATTGTTGTGGTGCAGCAGTTTGAATGGGACTTTGTTTGCAGAGATTTTGAGAGAGTTTGAAATACATTTCTTTAAAATATTGACCATGTGAATACTCCATAGAAAAGTGTTAAATTATAGGGTCAGTATGAAGTGATGTAAAAGTAAAAAGTGAATGGCCCCTGTGTCTGGAATCATCCCCTGTCTCCCACTTACCTTTCATGTGCCAAATGACAAATAAATGAGATTTAATTATTAGCCATAGATAGATCAAGCTGAAATTATATTTTTAAGCTTGTGCCGTGAATACTCCTGTAACTAGCAGATTGCTCAACGCTGTTGAAGGTTCCATCTTCAGGACATCTTCGACTGTGGGTTTCAGATATGTTTTATACAATTGAGTGGCATTTGGCTTTTGTGTGCTGTGAAGTTGTGTTCAGATTTGTGACTAGTAAGCTTGAAATGTGTACACATCCATTCATTATTATTGGTGAAGCCAAATTCACCATACGTGGTGTGGCAGAAAAGTAATGAGACTGATTTTTGTTTAACCATGAATTTTATTCTTTTTACAAATCAAAGTTATCCCCTTCAAAATAGTTCCCTTGGGCAGCTACACAGCGACGGAGGCGTTGTTTCCATTGTTCGTAGCAGTGCTGGAAGGCTTCTGCTGGAATACCTTTCAGCTCGCCGGTTACGCTCTTCTGGATATTATCCAAAGTACCAAAATGGCTAGTCCTTTGAAGTGGTTTTTGAGCCGGGGGAATAAAAAGAAGTCACAGGGACTGAGATCTGGCAAATAGGGGGCTGAGGAACCACAGGAATGCTTTTTTCTGCCAAAAATTCATTGATGGAGACTGCCGTGAGACATGGGGCATTGTTGTGGTGCAGCATCAAAGTGTGTGCAGTGCCTGGTCGCACACGTGCCACCGTTTTCCTGAGTCTTTCAAGGACTTCCCGATAAAAAGTTTGATTGACAGTTTGTCCTGGTGGCACAAATTCCTTGTGCACGATCCCCTGACTGTCAAAAAAACAAATGAGCATTGATTTGATTTTGGATTTGCTCATTCTCGCTTTCTTGGGATAGGGAGAGTTTGCAGTGTGCCACTCCCAACTTTGACGTTTTGTCTCGGGGTCGTACTCCAAAATCCATGATTCATCACCTGTGATAACACAACTGAAGAATTCTGGCTCCCTCTCAAGGCGGCCCAGAAGATCAAGACACACATCCCTCCGATTGGCCTTCTGCTCAGTCGTGAGGTTCTTTGGAACCATCTTGGTGCACACTTTTCTCATGTCCAAATCCTGTGTTAAAATTTGATGGATGGTAAACCGGTTCAAATTTAACTCACTACTGATCATTCTCAACATCAGTCGACGATCTGACCTCACAAGAGACCTCACTGTTTCCACATTGTCGTCCATTTTTGAGGTTGAATGTCTTCCCGCACGAGGTTCGTCTTCCACTTGTTCTCAGCCTTCTAAAAAGGACTTGAGCCATCTGAACACTTGTGCCCTGGATAGGAAATGTTCTCCATAAGCCCTTTGTAACTTTTCATAAGTCACAGTAGTGGATTCGCCAAACCTTACACAAAATTTGGTGGCACAACATTGCTCAAACTTTTGCCGGTCCATTTTCGTAACGCACCTCACAAACACAACTTCACTTCAGGCGTTCTCAACAATAGTGTAGCAACTGTAGCAAGTTCAAACTTGTACTTAGTCTATGGCAGGGTTTAACCTAACTGCCATGTGAAGGGGGAGGCAGCAGCGTTGTCAGTTCGTGCACAGCTTTGCCAGTCTCATTACTTTTCTGCCACACCACGTACATATGAATGAAGGCATTCAGATTGTACTTCTGGTTCAGAAGCACATGATGGTTGGAGTATGTGAGGGAGGGGATGACAGTTACACAGCCTTGTTGCTGTTTCACATCTGAAGATCCAGTCTGACATACCACCAGATTGGTAGTACCCAAAATATTAGTGGTCATCACTTCACTCTCAAGTATCTGGAATGTGAAAGTCTCTCACAAAGAAAATACAGAAGGGTTTGAAAGTAGATACACTGATTGTGTGCAATATTGAATTATCTGTTCTAAGTATGTTTTTGTAGGAGTGCTGACCTGCGAAATACGGTATCGTTGCTTTTTTCATGAATTTGAAATAGTGTGATATAAAAAATATCAATTAAGTCTCATTGTATGCATGGAATTTGAAATACTGAGTGTTTGAGAATTAATTTTATTGTTTATTTATATTGTATGTTAAAAGGATGTTTAGAAGAAGAAATATGTTACAGTGCTTGTAGATTTATGTGCTGTGAGAATGCATCCCCATTACTGCGCATGTATTCTTGTAGGGAAAATGTCTTGAATTGTGTGCGTTTTGAATCGTATGAGGTCTTTTCGGGGATGCATCCCTCACATAAAGAGTGACTGCACTGTACAACAAAATTGGTAATGAATTTATTTTAAATTTTTGTTCATTTGTGAATGCTTTGAAATCCTACAGTTATTTCTTCGTTCAGTGCCAGAAACTTTGGATAATTTAAAAGAACAAACAAGAAATGATGATCAGGGATTTGGTGGTTTGCTGTGTCAGTGTGCCAAGTCACATTGTTTGATTATAAATGTTTAGAATTTCTCATTTCATTTGTAATCGTTCTCTATATTGTTAGGAAATATTAAGTATCCCCTCCTTGTTCCATGGGTTAGTTGGCAGGACTTGTTCAGAGATTTGGTATACAGGGAGTTGATATGGTGGTAAACTACAAAACTTGTTATGCAGTGTAAAAAACCAGTAAAGTTATAAAAAATGACAGAACATAATTCACTGTTGTTTGTATGTACCGTATTTCCCGGCCCATAAGACGCACTTTTTTCCCTGAGAAATGTGACCTAAATTTGACCTGTGTCTTATGCGCCGAGGGTAAGTATTATTTCCAAACTTATAAATACCCGTACATCTATTATACAACATCTTTATTGTGAGGTAGTGAAAACAACCATGAAGATGATTTTAGTGGCAGTGACAATGATTTTCTGGGTTTCTATGATGAAAAAATTATATTATGGTTGCCAATTTTGGTATGTAACAATCCTGTTTTCTACCAATAAATTACTAAAATTAAAATACCTTTATCATTATTTTTTTTTTAAATTCTGACGAAAAAATCATGGTGTGTCTTACGGGCCGGGAAATACGGTAATTTATTGTTCAGACTTGATAGATACAGCACATGCCTTTTTCATGGTTCTGATGTTAATTAACTGTGGTTATTTTGAACTGCATAGGGAAGTTAATACAGATATATGTGTGTTGCAGTGTTTGCTGTTTTGTCTTTTGAGTTTCTGATTTATGTATTGTGTACATTTGCAAAATGTAATATATTGTCGTCTTAGAGTATCCCATTATAATGTAACATCTGTCTTTGTAGGACCCAACCTGATGGAATGAGTTCAGTGTTTACTTTTTCTTTTATTGGTATTGTCGTATGACCACAAATCTTACTACTGATTAGGGACAAGAAAATTTTGAAATATAACCCAGACAGGATCTCCATCTCATAGGCAAGGCTTCTGTTAAACGTAGAGTTTAATGTGAACTGTCTTATTAGTATGCATAATTTATGTTCTTGAAGGCACACTGGCTTACATATCAGTGCCGAAACAGAATACCAGAAATTGAGTTATGGGAACATATAGCTCATTTTGGACACAAGAATAATTACTGAAATCTGGAGTGCTTTTAGTACTGTTGGAATTTATATTTTTATATAAGAGCTTGAAGCGGGCTACTGGCTGGACGATCCAGGGATCATAGGCCAGTGGGGCAAGGTTTACCTTACCTGTCCAAACTGCCTGTGACCCACTCAGCATTCTGTACGATGGATACCAGGTCTCATTCCCAGGGGTAAAGTGGCCTGGGCATGGCGTTGACCACTTACCTCCATGTAGCGCTGAGGTTAAAGAAAGAGTAGAGCTATACCTGTACTGCTGTTGTGGGCCTGCATGTCCTGTTCCAGGGTGAAGAGCTTCAAGTGGGCAGGTTCCATTACTTTTGAATGATGATGGAGTGGTAAATAAGGGGGTAAAGGTTGTATATACTAGTACACATGTCTGGCGCTTAGTCCTTCTATAAAAACTATTAACGACAAGAATTGATTATCTGCATACAAGATAGTGGACATCAGATGTATACACACATACATCATTCCTCCTTTGAGTACAAGTACAATGAATGAAGGCTCATGTAGATGCTAGAATATTCAGCCCCAGGCTCAATGCAGTTCCATGTATATCAACTCGACATTTTAGTATTAACCCAGTTCTTCTGATCTTTTCTTGAAGACGAGAGGTAATTATTGTCCTGATATGGACCTCCCAGATTTTCACAACTGTGAATAGGAATGCAGAAATTAAAGTATACAATACAACGCTTAGCAGTAGCCGACAATGTCAGCACTACATTCCTCGCTGTCTTCATGTACAACCTTCGACTGTATGATTATTACGACACACAAATTCATGTTTTTAACATTTTTATTAATATATAACTGCACGTGTACCAATTTCAGTCTACATTTTGACATTTTTACTTTCTCTTTATATATACTACTGGTTTTATATTTATAAGGTTTTTACTGTGTAAACATTTTTGAGATCCCAAATTTGTGCACTGCCACTTAATGTATCTATATTAATATGGCGCAATATGGTCTGATGATGACTTTGTAAGTCGAAACTAGTAGCCAAGCTTATATATTAAGCAATAAATAATTTTTTGTGTTTTTTGATGTGCCTTACTCTTGAGTATAAAGTGAAACACATCAGGATGGCTCCAATTAAAATAAGGGGATGGCTTTTGGACTGAATGTCATCAACAGCTGGAACCGGCATTACCTTCACCTACCACACTTCCGAATTTTACATTTTACAGTCTATGTACCAGTTGTAGCGTCATTAATTTTATCTGTTAGTTGAAGTTTAATTTAACATTCTGAAAGAAATTTTTGTCATCAGTAATTTCTTTTTGTTACATTCTTAAATCTACATACTTTACCTGAACAGTATTAAAAACCCCTACTGACACTGTAAAACACTGGTTCATGAATGGTGTAACATTTGATGAAAGAGGCTAGCTTGTTTGTAGGTTCTGTGCTGTAATGTGCAGTGACATATTTTGGTGGTGAGTTGTGTCCAGTGATGGGCTTAGTAAGGGTAAAGAGCATAGGAGTAATAAAGAAGTTCTGTCCTAGCATGTGCTTGAAACATGTATTTCCAAACATGAAGCATATATATTGGTGAGAAAGGTGGGCTGATTTAAGGACATGAACTGAAGGAACATAGTTTTACTCCTGTGCTCACCACTTCATGTTCATATAGGGTCCTTATTTTACATGACAGCTATCATCCGTCACTACCTGCCACATACACGAGTTGTTAGCTGAGTGGACTATGTTAATACAAGAAGTGAAATGACAGGAAGTGGCAACCAATAATTGTCAGAAAAAATAATGTCCCTTATGCAAGCATTTGTTTCATATTGTGCATCACATGATCTGGCCAGTGTGGTAAACCCAGTTTTGCTACATTTACATTGTTCTGAGTCTAGATGGATATATGTAAACACTGTAAATGTGTGTGTTTGTGAATGCACATTTGAAGAGTGGATATCCAAAAGGGTGAATTTCATTTGATTACTTAGTACATTGAAATTAAAGTCTGAGTTCTGTGAAGCCTTTGCCGATTCTGTGTAAAATACTTTGTGCGTGTGTGTGTGTGTGTGTGTGTGTGGTGCCACCAGCCTAATTATTTTCCAGGTATTTACATGTTGAAAGTGTTTTTTAATTTACATTTTTCTCTGTTAGAAGGGCTAAGGCCCATCGTATTTCACAGCACTGTGCTGCAGGAGTAAGAACCTGAAAATTTCAACAGTGTTTTAACAAATGGAACAACACTGTCCCAATCAGTTTACACCCATTTTGTCCAAAAGGGAATCCACTCTCCTGCTGTGGGCATTTAAATTGAATAGTGCTCCAGCTGCAGCAGAAATCTGACAGTTGAAAGGTTGGGGTGCTAAAAGTTAACGTTGTGCATTGGGCATCTGGGCGAGATTTCATAACCATACACACCTTTTAAGAAAGGTGACTAATATAATGCAGCTGACTGATTTGAGATATACCCAGACTGAATCATGAGTGGGGTCCTACTGCCTATCAGAGAAATTTTCTGTGACATTTTCCCCATTCCTTTCAGCTGTACATGATCATATGTTCATACGCTCATTTAGTAAACTTGTAGCTTATATGACTTCAGTAAATAACCCATGAACCAGTCAACAAATTTGTACTAGAAAATCAGAGTTTTTCCTGTACTGTTTGCTGTTTTATTAGTTGCTTGATAATGGGTGCTTAGAGAGCATCTTGAATTGGATCATCACAGCTTCCTGTCTTTCATGTTTATATTGATTTTTATATTGTAGCTTCACTACCCCACTGAGCTCCCGAAGACAGTTAACATAGAGACATGTAGTGAGGCTGATGGTTGGGATATGTATGCTTCTAGTGCACTCATACTTGGGTTAATTTCGTCATTGCAGGTCATCGTGTACGTACAACTCTTCGCCTGGACTGAGCAGTTTGCAAAATGTGTCTCAGAGTTCCTTGCACCTGATGGGTCTTCCTGATCCTTCCCACCACCAGATGCTTCCCCCCCCTCCTCATACAAGTTCCCTCCTTCACTCGCAACATTCTCCACATTACACACCACCTGTGGTTGGTTCACCTCAGGCACAGCAAAGGCATACCCCTCCGAACAATAGCAGCAACACCAATAGTAACAGTAATTCCAGCAAGTTCCCTCCTCCCCTAATACCAGTCAATGGAACGTCACGCTACACGTCTCCCAGTGGGATCTACAGTTCAGGAGCTGATGTCATAGATCTCTCTTCTCCACCACAGTCACCTCACAGGCCTAATGTGGGTAACGGAAGGAACAGTAGTACTACTCCAACTAACAACAGTGATACTTCGTCACCATGTGGTCGGAAACTCATACAGATTGGGGAGACAGCTACTTCAGGCTCACATATACCATATCAGGTGGGTGATCAGTGTATTAATTTCATTGCTGTGCCTGTAACTTTTATTGTCTGTTGATTGCTCTTCACAGAGCATAGATGTTGAAATGCGCTTATTCAAGTAAAAACAGTTGGTTCTGCTATCATATTTGCAGATCAGTGTAATTTTCAGTGGTTGTTTTCTCCTGTGGATGGAGCTGGGAGAGCTCAGTCAGTGTAGTCACTGGGCTGGATGGCCAGGGTTTTGATTCTAGACAATGGCAGGGATTTAACTCTTCACCACGCTTCCAGACTGGTTGTAGGCCCACCCATTTGCATGTTCACTGGGTACTGGATTATCTGTTATGGTGGGATAGTGGTTGGAGTCAAATAAGTGACCACTCAGATCCATCAAGTTGTACTTAACTCTTCCACATGAGATTTCTGCTCTTCTGGGATGCCATGTTGGTAGTCCTCTTGGACACTTGGCTTAATTTCACAAGTTCTTTGTAATAATCTTTGCTGCAGTCAACTGATATAAGAGTCATATATATATATATATAACTTTGGGGTTTTCACGGCAGTGTATAATATGTCTGTTTTATGCACCATTTAGTCTGTGGTAGTATAACCCAGCAGGCTACAGTAAGATACAGAGCCAGTGTATGTAAATTTAATATTATACAGATGGGTAATTTTGAAGAAGTATTGCACTGTTTCTACAGAACCCTGTGTACTCTATTATTCATTGTTTGTAACTTAAAAATCTTTAGAATTATATGAACGTAATTCTGACTCCTCTACACACCTGCTGGTAGAAGATGATCGACTAATGGAAGTGAAGTGCAGTTGTGAAATGTTTACTTCTTGAACATGTCAGAAAATAAGAATTGCATTGCCAATAGACTAGAATAGCAGAGGAGTGTTTAAAAGGTGCAAAGGTAAGGTAAACTTTTGAAAACCTGTAAACACTGAAGTTAATGTGTGTCTGCTGGATTTACATTAGTGTTTAGAATGTAAACAGCAGAGAGAATATGTGGTCTGATTGTTTGGTGTGTTTGCAAAATTGCAAAAAGCAACTAATGGCCTTGTCACTTGTCTGTCTGTTCTTCCATCCGTCCATTCATCCATTCCATCCATCTATCCTCTTAGAACAACTCAACTCCCACTGGGCAGATTTTCTTGAAATTTGATATTTGAGTATTTTTTGGAAATCTGTTGAGAAAATTCATGTTTCTTTAAAATCTGACAAGAATAATAGGTACTTTCTGTGAAAATATATTTACGTTTATGATAATATCTCGCTGAATTCTCCACAGATTGAGAAATGTTTCAGATGAACATTGTAGAGAAACTCAAAACACACATATTGTGTTTAGTGACTTTTTCCCCCTGAAAATCCTGCCATTTATGGGATAATGTAGAAAATTATTGTAGAGGTGGGCTGGACCCATAGGTGACAATATGGCGCATGCACATTGTGTGCTGGATGTTTGAGGCTACAAACACACACTCAGAATATGTGATACTTATTGCTTTTCAATGGCAACAATGGCTACATGAACGTGCCTTAATGTTACATTTATACATACATTGCCTGTTTTGTTTATTATATTGGGAAACATAAAATAGTACATCCATACCTCTTTCAGCTCCATGAGACAGTCACTTAAAACCAATATGCATGGTTCATTATAACCTTATCTTTTACTTATGACAGTATTGATAATTTTTGGTTATTCTTCTGCTTTCTTTGTGCTACAAATTTCTTACTCTCCTCTAACAAGCTTATGACTTCTCAGATATGCTGTTTTATGATCTGAATTGTTAAAAATGAGATCAGTACAATGAGACTGGAAGTGTTTGGCTTTGAATTATAAGTTTGTATAATTCAGTTATCACTGTACTGTCATCAGGCATGCAAGCATAGTTACTGCCTTCTTATTGTGGCATTGCATGATTGTTTTAAAACCATGTCTCAATATCACAGTCTTGGAACTGTAATCTGTTGCTGATATTCATAAATATAACATACTGGTCATTACACTTACAGACATTTTAATTTTTAATTCTCTAAACAATGTTCAGTAATTTTATAGGTAAACACTCAATTTTTAATATCAACAGTTATGTAGTGCCACATCAAAGAGGCCATAACTGTGCTTCCATGCTTGATGCTGTCATGGCTGTACCAAAACACATACAGTTGAACATGTGTGTATTTTGAGACAGTGCTGTAAAGTGACTGAACATATAGTGAAAATTGAATTGTGTGAGCTACAACATGATTCACAGATTTGTGGTTCATAATTCCTTCTTTCTCAAAACAAGAGTTGTATGTGCATTCTGTTCCATATTATTACTCTCATGCTGTGTGATAAGTTGGCATGTGCCATGAATTCATATAAATACCATTTTAAAATACAAATGCATGAAGAATTTATAGGTGCAAATTCTCTAAACCAATTAATTTTATTTCCCTTACGGATGACCTTTTAATTCGATTGTGTTTATTACTTTTATTTAGGTCCAGAAGGCACTAGTAGAAGGCAAAATGGTTCCATGTATCAACTCGAAACCATTCATCTACTCTGAGCTGCTAATGACATTACCAGACCTCGTGACGCATTTCTTCCCGTCTGTGCATCTGAGCAGCTGCAGGCAAGTTCTGCAGGATGTGTTAGGCCTTGACCTTTACCGAGGAAATAGGTACGTGTATTACTTGTTTTATTCTGCTGCTGTTATGCTGTTGTTCCCATATCAGTAGCAGTTCTCAGTTCCCACTTCTGTTCATCATCATTCATCATTTTGTGTATGATAAGTCAAGGAATATTGAACAGTTTTTAATTATTATTGGATATTTGATTCAAAGGTATCTAAATATGCATTTTCATTTTATGTACTCGTGTTTTAGGTTGTAGTGCTATTAAAAAACTGTGTTTTCAGCAGGAAAGTGAAGAACATATCAGTCTTCTTTATTGTTGTGTAGAAAGGTATGCAAGAAATCTGAAACTGTCTCACTCATTTGGATAGTTAACTATCTGTTGTCTGATAATTATTTTTATTTCAAGGGATGGGCTGCATAGTTTTTTCCCCATTATTGGAAATCTGTACTCTGCTAGATCAGCAGTCTAGTTACAGGTTTTATTGGGATGCCACAAATACATGCTATAGTTTTTTAACTTGTTAAATTGCTGTGTATTTCATTGAATTTGTTCTTATGTTTAATCATATGTATGTCTTCATTGACCACATATGTTTTTCCTTGTACTGATGGAATGTGAAAGCCACTCTGTAGAATTTTTACTTGCAGCCTGTGACTGACCCTCTATAGGCCCTAGCAATAATGCTTCTTTAAACATGTGCTTAAAATACCAGGAGACCAGTAGCCTCACAGATGAGCATTTATGGTTCTGTGTTTTTTGTCATGTGGCAGCTAGTTATTATTCTTGTTTTCAAACTTTCGCCATGTCCTGAATGTTGTATGCTTTCTTCTGGGTAATTCCCTGGTGTCTGAAGTTTATATGCCGATGTTTCGGAACACTCTGTCTGTCTTTCTCCACACAACTATCTGTCTATGAAGATGGAACAGACAGAATGTTCTGAAATGTCGGCATATAAACTTCAGACAGTGGGGAATTACCCAGAAGAAAGGATACAACAGCTAGTTGTTAGTTGGTGAAGAGGAACATATATGATTTAGAATGTGTTGGTAGATTTTGTCTGATTTGTTTTGTTCTGACAATGGCATTATGTGCATTTTCCATGAAGATGATTATGTCTTCCAGGATTTGACACCATATAGTCTCATAGAAACTCCCCAGCATGTTAGAGGAACATCCTGCCTTGCTGCTTCTATTGCCACGATAGAATAAACAGCTTTTTGGAAAAATTGGTGCATGAAATATAAAATGCAGGATAGAATTGGACTCTGTGAGGAAACTAATAGGAGACTGTAGCCCTAAAGAGTGGGGTGGGACCATGATGTTGCAGGGCATGAGTGGGTATAAAGAAAAGAGGTGGCAGAAATATTTATATGGGCAACATAAGAAGAAGACAGTATCTGGGAGGGTAGAAGGATGTGGAGAAATTAAGAGCAAACAAAAAAATGCCTGCTAGAGGACCAAATGTTGTTGGAAAATGGATAGGAATTGAGGAATAGGATTGAGGGGAGCATTTAAAAATCAAGGACAGAAGAAAAGGTGTTGTGATATGAGGGGATAAAAAAGAATTGGGGGAAAGGAAAGCTGAGGGTAAATGCTTGTTAGGGGCAGAATGCCATTAGAGCATAGATGGGAATTGAGGGAAAGAAGTGAAACATGCTGGAAGACATGAGGTTTTTAAAATCTCATAACTTTTAAAGTTTGCACCCTTGTGACAAAAGGGCACAGTTTGTAGTAGCAGTGTATTATATTTTTTTCCCCAAAATTACTAAACTATTAGGAGCATTTCATTTTATTGTATGTATTTTTAGAACAAGAGAGGTCTGTATTCATAATAATTATTGAGAGGCCCAATAACAGTTACAGATTAAGGGAGATGACTTTTGCCCCCTAAATACTATAAATTCAGAAAATGCCTGTTACCATTTCTAGCATGGCTACCAAGTAATTACTGGTACTGAGAGGGCTAATAAGTGCCTACCAAATGGTTTTTCTTTTTTGCTTCAATGGGGCTTTGTTTTCCATTCTGGGCAAAGCTGCTATACATGATTTCAGGCTTTTGCTGGGATGTAGGTGAGATCTGTGCTCTTCTGGGACCCTTGAAGATTAGACTAATAGGTTGTCATAAATGTTGGTAAAAAATTACCACTCTTTACTACGTAATATCCCAGAAGAACGCAGATTTCAGAGCTTCTAAAGGTTACTGCGAATGAGGGGACATTTTGTATGCGGATTCAGCTAACCAGATAGCTCTAAGATTTAAGAATTGGTAGGGCTATAACTGTACTTTCTGAATGCACTTTCATGGCGTAGACAGGTACAAGTTTACCCTTCATGTTATTCTTCAGCAATTTTATGTTAATTTTTGTACTTAATACAAAGTTACATTTTTATAGCAGTAGCAGAATGAGTTTAACTGACTAATAAAAGGATTAGTTGGATAACAAACTGAGCAAGCATTCTGACAGTGCTGTTGCAGGCATGTGTTAAAACTGAACCCAACAAGGTTGCAGGTGGTGTACTCCCTGACATTGTGCACAGACTTTACCAAGACATTTCTTTGCTTTCTAAGTATACATTTTCATGGTATACACTTAAAAATGTAATTTCTTTTAAGCCCATGAGAAGAGTGTGGCCTTCTCTGCAGAAAGTTTCATGAAACTGCCAGTGCTCAACAGCATTATGTTCAAATTTTGTATACTGAATTTGACCCAAATGGGACATTAAATGTCAGTAGTAGCGATAAATTGATTTATGCCCCAAACTATTAGTATGGCTTTCACTTCACTGATTTCCATAGAATTCTCTATCACTTCATGAAGTTGTGTGGACATCTCCTGTACCAAATTTATTCGAATCAGATGAAAATGTAGAAAAGCCAGCAACATTTCACATGTGCCCTTATGTAAAATGTGCCTTTTACTATGTGTGTTTTTATGAAACTCACATTTTATCAGTGGGATTGCATGGAGGTGTTCTGTACTAAATTTTTTATGTGTGTGTGTGTGTGTGTGTGTGTGTGTGTATATATATATATATATATATATATATATATCTCAGACAATATCTAGAAAATATGACAAAATTTAATAAATGCAGTTATGCAACCTATGGCTTTTACTGTACTAATTTTCACAAAACTCATATTGGGTGAACAGGACCTCATGGAGATTTTTTATACCAAATTTCACCCATATCATTTAAGAAGTGTTTAAATTATGGTTAGATATTGCTTTACACTGTTAAGTAAAGTATGAATGTCACTGCTGATTTTCATGAAACTCAGGCCTCTCTGACTAATTTGGTAAGAACTTGTATACCTAGTTTTATGAAAATTCAATAAATGGTTGCTGTTTATTGATCTTAATTAGTTACAATTTATAATTTCTTATTTTCATTATCAAAGTTCATGGGCTGCATAGAAGAAAGATCATAGCTGTCTGTAAAAAAAAGCTGACTACAGCAAATTACATCCATTGCTCTAAGTAATCGCTTTTACTAAAGCTCATCAGACTTTCTCTTAAGAAATGTTAGCTTTACCATTTGCTCTTTATCATAGTAGTTACAGTTCACTGCAAAAGTGCAAATGGAGTGTATTTGTTGTGTGTTGAAAATGTCACATGTCAACGTAGATCATGTTTTTGTGCAGTGGCAGTTTTGTTAAGAAGAAGAGCTCATGATTGTGTGAAAAACAAATACTGTGCTTCTGCTCATGTGATAAAGAAGCTTATATTAGTTTTGGTGGTATGCAGGCAACAGATGAATATTCTGCGAGAGTCAGGCAAGTGTCAGAGTGTAAACGACATACTTCCATTGGTGCAAGTACGAGACGTGATGCAGTTCATGCCACAGATGAAGTATATGTTCAGTCGGATGAACGCTGGTGGTGAGGAGAACCCTTCCAAGCGCCAACGGACCAGCTAGGACATGTTCTGGCCCGGTTCCATGCCAGCTGCAACAGCCTGGCATGGACATACTGGGTATGGGTGGTCACAGCATTATGGTTTGTAAAGGCACCGAGGACTTCAAACAAATTTTAGTGCACATGAAATTAACCATGGGATGGTTGAATGGTATGTGAAAAGAGTAATTCTTCTGAAAGTTATTCATACTTGAAATGGATTCCTTACACGAACTTGGAAACTGAATGTGTTTTAAGCTCATGAATAATCAATAACATTTTTAAAGTATGGTGAATTATGTAAAGAATGGCATTTATTGTGACTGCCTTTTTTGTCTATTAAGATAGAAGAGTTAATGGTTGTTTTGAGTCTTGCAGCACATATTTTGTGTCGGCAAGATTAGTGAACTTACTCATGTTGGATAAAAGCAGTAGTATTTAGCCTTGCTCAGTAGGTGTATAAACATGGAACTGTAAATGTTGTTGTTAAGACATCTGAATATTTATTGCTGTGGTTGGTACAAAGAATAGAATTGATTTCTTAGTTCCAGAAGAACCTAAAGCTCAACAGCATTTTCAAGGAGAAAATCACTTTTGTGAAATGCAGATTTCAAAGTCTCTGTGGTGCATCAAGTTGTGATACTTGGTATGTGATTGATAGAATTGTAATGCCATTGCAGATTATTCAGATAATAGTCACTGAATCGTCAAAGTTATATGTCTTGAATCTTTACAGCCAATAAATTCAATGAAATCTCAGGTGTGAGGTGGTTGACCCGATCTTCCTGGCTTAGCATTCAGCCTGAGGAGATATTACCCTTTAAGTTCTTGAGCACCAAAACTCAAACATTTAATTTGTGTGAGTAAACTGCATTCAGATTTTAATCCGTGGCGGAACAGTTTCACGCACTGCAACATTTTTCGTGATTTATATCCACTTTGCTTAAACATTTGTTCGTGCTTTTCTACCTCATTGTTGATCTGTCTTTCTCTCTCATTTGCTTTCCATTTGTTGGATATGCACATCAGGTGAAAGGATTTTCTCATCTGCTTATTTAACAGTTATGTGTATGTTAAGTCCATATTATATTTAATGGTGAAAGGGGACTGATACTTGCATTGCCTGACTGAAGTAAAGTTATGAAATTTACTTATAGCTTCTTCATTTGACAAACACTACTGACACCTGATGTACACTTTCAGTTTGGGTAGCTGGCTCTATATTCTGTAATGAGTGGTACTTCAGCAGTGACTCAGTATTCTTGCTGACATACTTGTGGCATTCAGCCCCATTTGTTATTGTGCCCCCTTCATGTGTGTAACATATTGGGCGTACATGGCTTACTGAGGTGTCTATATTATCATCTTGACAAAAAAGTGCATTATAATTAGTGTACGGAAAGAAAAAACAGTGAAACCCATTTAAGAGTACCCTACTTAAGATGTTTCTATGCCTGATATGTAAGACTAAATTACTGCCAAAATTTCCCCATATGATCAGTGTATACATTCCCCTTATAATAAGTCTACCACATCAAAGAATATCCTGCCTAAGAAGCATGGAAGTTAATGATACAGTGAATTTTTCACTAATTTAATATGTTTTCTATTCAAATTCCCAAACATTTTCCCCAAGTTCACATTTGTTCAATTTGTTTCAAACGTACGATGACAAAATTACACTCTCAGTTTCTAAGGTTAAACTGTAAGGTCATTTCCACACATGATGTTCATGCTGTGTTACACCTTTGTGATGCCCGTGGTTTATCGTATGGGTCATTGAGTGGACTGTGTCAGTGAAGCTTAATAGGGTTACCATTTTTGTTAGTGCTGTCACCTAGTAAGGAACTTCAGGTCCAAAACGTTGATAATGCATTTGAACAGAATGTAAACTTGTAGAGACACAATCTCATGCCACATGGGCAGTCTTCCTAAGCAGAGTAGTGTGGGTTTAATGGCCCCTGTTGCGACTGTGGAATCAATAATTGAAAGTATTCTGTGTGCAGAACTTAACATACATTTGTGTTGGTTTTACATTTGTGTGTGTGTGTGTGTGTGTGTGTGTGTGTGTGTGCGCGCGCGCGCATGCATGCATGTGTGTGCAGATTTTGTTTTTTAAAATGCTCAGTTATTGAACACATGGTCAGCATGACAGCTGCATCGGAAACTGGCATAAAACATAATACAGTTCAAGAGAATCTAACCACGATAAAGAAGGTGGATGCTGATTCAAATGTTCACAGCTTGAAGTATGAGACACAGTATTCAGAGAGTATTTAAGTGAACAGCTCGCCTGGGAAAAGATGAAAATGGCAAAATATGGAAAGGTAGAATACTACATATGGAATTGTTCTGGCAAAAATTCTATTAAAGTGAATGTCAGTTTTAGTCCAGAATTACAGAATACTGTTTTCAGGCCTACACTATCCAGACATTTTCCCATGTAATAAGTGTAATTTGTTAGTTTGTCTAGGACCATCTTAAGACAGTTTCCCTTTGATTCAGAATGAAATTTTCTGTGTATAAAAATGTCACTGCATACTTTATTACATTACATATTTTTCAGTCCTCTTAATGCATTCACATTAGAACTAGTTTTATCCGTTAGTATGGGAAGGCATGTACTCATACACATTATCGCTATTTTCATTTGGTAGATGACAGTCATAATGTGCTACTTACCTTTTTTGTCATGCACATGCTCTTTCTTCTTCCTTACAATATTATGCTCATTAACTTTCTTTTCCTTTGTTTTTCCCTGTATTTTGGGTACAAATTAATTGTGTTTTACAACACCCATCTTGAACCAAACTAAATAGTGAATACATCCAGTCAAATGACAAAGTATATAAATTAACTGCTACTAAAAGTGTGGCATTTGAAATGAATCTACAGCAGATTTTATCAGTTTATAGCTTTAACTTTAAATGTGACATAGTCACAAATTACAGATCTGTGAGCTAGTTCTGTATGTATTTTGAAGAATGTATTCATTGTTTTTTGCTGTAGCATGAAGTTAACGTACGAAAATTACAGAGCTACCTTCTTGGCTCATGTGGGACTGAAATTGAAAATGTTTTGTATGTTAGGGTTTCCAGAATTTGATGTGAAGAACTAAATATTATGAAACATCTGTGTCTCACTGTATTGTTGAGAGATGTCAGGAGCATTGAAGGCTGCCGTGGTAGTGGTCTTGTACTGTAGATCCTTTTAGAACTGAGCACCACAGTTATTCACGTAAAAGTAATTCTGTCTAGCTGAAAAATTAAAACTGTAGTTACCTAATTGTGTTGACTGGTAATAGTTTTTGAGTCCAATAAAATGTATTCTTACAGCTGTGAAATGATCGCTTGTTTAAAATTGTGGTAAGAGAATTGCCATATACTGTATTTGAAATCTGACGAAAAATTCGTTTTTCCAGGAATTGGTAAGTCATTGTTCCCCAGCATACATGTATGTTCTTTTGAAACACATTGTAAACATTCTTGTGGGATACTGTAAGCTAATGTTTTAGATGATCCAAGTTCTTTTCATACAGTTTTTCACATTTGTGTGTCATGCTAATATTTAAAGTGGGTAGTTACAATTGAAATTCAGTTACCAACATCTTTATATCCCTGTGGTCTCATTGTAGGGAAAGGAGTTGTCATTTGTTTTCTGTTGGTATTTTAAATATATTAATAATTGTTTGAAATGTTGTGACATAGTAGTAGTGCTGTGATGTGCAGTTTAGCATGAATTACAAACATATTGCATTATAAACCAATTTTAAATGACATAGGTTTTGTTGCTGTCAGCAGCATTGCTAAATTTAATTTTAATTGGACAGCAGTCTTTTACAGTTTAATACCAAATAGTCATTAGCAAAAAATTACAGTACAGTCTTGTGAGATGTACTTAGATAAATTGTAATGGCATTAAATTACAATTTGTCATTAAATTACAATTAGGAATTTATTTACCTGGAGGAAAAGTTGAATTATGAAGTGTAAACATAAAGATTTACCGAATCTATCTGGTACACAGGTTTTCTGTGCCATTTCATTATGTTTATAAAATTGGGCTTCTGCTTGTGATTTAGAATGTTGGTTTGCCTTAGGAAATACAGTTTGATTCCATATGGTATAGTAACGATTGGCAAGTACACACAAACTGCTTGTGTCATTTCAGTTTGTTGTGATATACTGGTAAAGTCTTTTTATGAAAATAAAAATTTCATAATTTCATATGTGTCATTGAATGAATGACAAGTTGCAGTATTCCACATTTCTGATTTGAGATGTACTTAGTGATGTTTAGCTCTCTATAACTTTATGCGGTTTACATTTAGTATTTTGTAATAATTTTGATATGTTCTGGAAGCAGGTTTTGGGATTACAGATACTACAACATGTCTGTAAAATTCATTTCATTTGGGACAGCTTTCAGAAGAGTTACTAGTGAACAAGCCAGTGCTTCATAAAATGCTGCAAGGAACAACCAAAATATGACACTGAATTCCGTTAACAGTGCTAGTGTTTACAAGTAACAAAATCAGTTGTGAACAGTGTGTGCAAGTGGTTAAAAATATCTTGTATGCATGCTGGATAGGACATGTGGTAGAATGATCTTATGTTTATGACATAAATATTATGAATTTTGTCTGAATGAGTGCTTTTTTAATGTTTCACTTATTTATTTTCCAGTTACTCCCTTTTCTGCTGACATGCAATTGAATTGAGTATAATTGTGAAATACTTCTTCATTTATTGTGCTACAGCTGTTCACTTTTTCATCCTTCTCAGTGCCTATATTAATTTAATTTTTATTGTATTTAATAGTGAAACTAAACCAAATATGCTGCCCATTTTTTTTTAATGAAGAATGTTTATTTTGACAAAAGATGATACAGAGGTAATCAGTGTTGGTACTATTGTTGTGGAATTTCAGTTGTTCAGAATTAAGGAAGTTTACGTTTGGCACCACTTTAATACGGATCTTTAGCTTGGTTTAAGTAAATTTCCTTTGTGTTTTCTTGCATATACAAATACTCTTCCCCTGTTTTATCGAAAGTACATTCAAGTAGCCTGTTTCACATAAAGAATTCCAAGTGGCAATCTAAGACACTGCCAGTTTCCACCAAGATGCCTGTTTATGTGCAGAAGTTCAGAAATGTGTGGACATTTTTTCTGCTTTATGTAAAGTATTTGTATATAAATATATGAGACTAATGAAATTTGTTCTGTTATGTGCCCATACACTTTGTTTTGCATTTTGTACAACCCATCAGCCCAGATATAGCATGGTAATGTGTTTTTTATACAGTGACTGGAATAACAGTTACCAGACTTAGTCAGGTCAAGGCCCTCATTTAATTTTTACCGTTTTAACATGAAATTCATGTATCAAAAGTTCATGTATTCATTTGTGTTGTAATACTGTATGTAGGATCAGCACACAGTGTGAAATCGTGATAATGTTCCCACAGGTACCAAACACATTGTCACTTCATACCTGTTGGCTGTCACTTGACAACTGAAACTCATGTGTTGCTGATGGTAACAAAAATGACACAAATACTTCCCATTTGTTGTTACAGACTGGGGAGAATGTGTGTTAAAAATATCTTAATGTTTACCTGGTATCAGGATTAACATACCTTTGAAATTATGGGAAAAATGAACAAACGTGTACTTTGAATGCATCACTAGGAGGAATGTACTTGAAAGGACACGGTTATCATCTGCAGTCCATGAGATTACAATATGTTAAAACAAGGGGGGGGGGGGGGGGTATGTCCCATCACTTCACGGTTCATGAACTGTCAAAAAAGAAGGAAACGAGGAATGAAAGAAATGTGCATAACCCTGAAAATAAGTAACTAACAGTAAAACAAAATCAGCTTAGAGCATAGTCTGAAATGTTGAGGGGCAGCAGAAATGTGATGTGACTGAACTTGTTTCATGCATTGTGCTGCTTGTGCAGTACTGAGAGTGCAACAGTGTTTTACCCAGCCATCATGGACTTTTAAACAGAACAAAAATGTTTAATAAAATTTCTGACTCCAGGTGAATCTGGCACAACAATATTTTAATGGTGTTCAAAGTAGATTGTCTCACAGTAGTGTGATTTCATCACCCAATGGTCACACATTATGAATGAAAAACCATTAACAGTGGTGAAGCAGTACAAGATGTTTATCATATTTTAAGAGGCATAGTGTAGACATAGGGTATGGTTTGTTGGTGATGTATTATTCATCCCGGTGGATACGATGTATAAACTTCGCTGTTCTCAACCAGTTAAAGAACAGATAATGCATTCATGCTGTACATACTGTATTCACCAGATCTTTTTATTTACTGTTCCAAAGCTGTAACCACTGTGAGGTCACTATTTTGTGCATAGTATTGATCATGATATTGATATTACAGGTGCAGTCTATTTTATTTCATGTATCTCTGGCAGTTACAAAATGAGATTTGATAAGTGCATAAAGGGAAGGGGAGAATATTTGAAGCATTAAATAACTTTTATGAGAGCAAGTTGTTCTTCATGTACTTTCTTCCTTGGTCCTCATTATTTTGTGGCTGTACCAACTATGGAGTGTTGCTTATTTCATTACTTAGTTCAGAAAGACTACAAGTTGATGAAGTACAGATCATGCACATAGATTTTTTATAATGAAATTTAAGCTCACTATATTACAAGCTGTGCTTTGGTCTATTTGTTGAGTGGAAGATGTGGAAGACTGCTAGGGGTCCATGCTGTGACATTACAGTTAGCCAAGAATTGCCCCAAAAATAAGAATACTATCTGTTTTGTTTTATGTCCTATGACCAGGATTGACAGATAATGCAGCTGGAGTATGTGTTGGCTGATGCAACTTAGTTTATAAGGCAAATGGATATGGCAGTATAGAGCAACAAAAACACCATGTGTCAGTTAAATCCTTTGGAAGTATTATTTGCCCTTGTGTAGATTTCTTGGACAGCAGTTAAGGCTAAGCTAATTTCAGTACCAAAAAGAAAACATTAAATTTTTTCTTGTAATCACTGAAACATAATTCAGGATAGTTCTTGTTCTGCATTGGCATGAATTGTAGATGTAACGATATAGGCAGTGTATGTATAACATAACATTATGATGCATTTGCATAACCATTGTTGCCATGGAAACAACACTGCATTATTTGTGTGTTGTTGATTTGCGTGCACTGCCAACTGTATAAAGATATAGGGTGTTTATGATTAATTAATGTCTTCGGCAACTATGCGGATTAGACATACCAGTTATTGAAAGAAGCTGTATTCCAACTAATTTGCACTCTTTTCACATGTTACGTATAAATGCTGCTTTGAAATGAAAGAATGTTTTTTTAGCTCATGGCCTTCTTTAGACATACAGTTTCGCTAAACAGATCTTAATGCCATATAATTCTATTATTTCTCAGTGTTTATAAGTATTGTCATAAAACATTTATAGGAACAGATGGAATTCAGTATGAAGCAATAAGTATTAAATATTATTAGTGTATGTCTGTGGCCTTAGTTATCCAGCATGCAAGTTGCATGCGCCATAGCAGATTGTTGCCTGTGGCCTGTCTGGCTGTACCATATTTTAACACATTGTCTCTTAAACGGCACGATTTTTGGGAAAAAGTTCATGAACATAAAATGTCTGTTTTCATTTTTTGTACAATGTGTGTCTGAAACATTTCTCTTTCTAAGAAGAATTGAGCAAGATGTCATAATGTTCAAACATCTTCATGTAAAGTACCTATTATTTTTGTCAGACTTTAATGAAACTTGAATCTTCTTGACAGATTTTTGAAAAATCTTCAAATATCAAATTTCATGAAAATCCATCCAGTGGGTGCTGAGTTGTTTCATGCAGATGGACAGATGAACAGACGTGTTGGAACTAACAGTCGCTTTTTGCAGTTCTGTGAATGTGCCTAAAAACTGTAAGAGTTACTGACAGGTCATTGCATTCAGTTGCATAAAAAGGACATTCACAGGAGATAATTTTGATTGGCTAGACGCTTTTATAATGTTAATTATCTTTGAGGGCTCTGTTTCTTCTGGATGACTGGTCCCCAACATTTTTATATGGCATGGTGGTCCCATCTTTAAGGGTCAAATATCCAATGAATAAGCATGCATTCAAGACCTTTATATTGTTTAACTGTTGTAATTATGACAGGTCCACCTATTGTAAAACACAAAAGGTACATAATCCTCAAATACACAGTCTTTATATAATTTTAATATTGGGCATTGAATAGCCATGCATAGTTCGGTGCAACCTACGTATGTTATGTACAGAAGAATTTCAGAGTGATGCCTATGACACTGTTGTCTGCAGACAGTATTTCAAGACCCAAGCCTAAAGTCTTGAAATAGCATTTTGAATGTTGTCTTTCAGTTCTTGCACTAAATTAGCACAGTCCATGTGTCTGTATTGTTACACTGTGTTCCATAAGTAAAATCTAAAATGGACATAAGTTTGGCGATCATAGAGAAAATAGTCTATTCTATCCATATTTAAAGAATTTTGTCGTAGAATTATTTGCTGTGTGGGTTGTGGGTTTGTCCTGCATACTCTAATGTCAAAGAGGGTGGTGAATAGCCTAGTGGCTTTGGGAAATATCTCACTTTTTCAAGATACTGCTCTTGTTATTTTGTATGCATTGATTGTATGCTCAAACTCTAGCTTCTGAGTCAAGTAAAGGGTCTACATCAACTACAGTGGGATTTTCTGTATTTCTGTGGTGGCTGTTTTCGTAACCATTTAAATTAAGTGATGCGTCATCTGAGGTGAAAAACAAAAAGTGGATGGATGTCTCTGTTTTGTTTATCTGTATGTGGTTTACTTAACAACAGTGTATGTCAGACTTTGTTGTGCGAAATGGTAATGTGATTAACTGTCAGAATACCGTCTTTTGAATCCCAGGTTTCTGCTGTGGCTGGAGGAATGTTCAATTTAAATGCCAGCTTTGGGCGGTGTTTTTTCTTTTCAGATGGAAGTGATGGACGTTAATAAGATTTGTTTTCTTGTTCGTCTGTTGAAGGTTAATGATTGTTGAATTGGAGGGGATGTGGAAGGAAGTTGCTCTGACCTGTTTTGAGGTATTCTTCATGATTTCCTTGGTTGGAATATCAAAAAGTGTGAGAGATGTCAGGATAGTTTGGACCATGGTCAGGATTTGAAACAGATACCTCCAAATACAAGTGAAAAGCGTTACTGCTCGATCCGCCTTGCTCAGTAGACTGATCCTTGAAGCTGTATTCATGCTGCACCCTCTGTGTGTGTGTGTGTGTGTGTGTGTGTGTGTGTGTGTGTGTGTGTGTGTGTGTGTGTTATGCAGCTGTAGTGTTGTAGAGTCATATTCTCAACAAGTCTGTCATGATGTGATGAGACATGCAACATGCCACATCAAAGATACAAAAGAAAAAGGAGTGTTTCAGGGGCTAGCTTTCAGGCAAGTTCCAGTGTCCAGTTTCTTTTTGTTTGAGGCATAGTTAAGTTGTATTTTACCTTTATTCAGCATTGTGCCAGATAAATGAAACCCTTCTTCATACTGATTATTTACATGGCACTTAAAATCAGGATTTTTGGGTGAAAGCTGTGGTTGTATTTCGTGTACGATGAATGATTTACTTACAAAAGTCTGTTCCTTATCATTTTGCAGTCCATTGTACAAGGGGACTGACTTGATGTCAGTTTTTGATCTAAGCAGTGATCTGCATTCAATAGGATAAGGAGATTGTCAGTGACAGATTCTACTGCATTTGAATTGGGAAGATTCATGGTATAGTTTTGTACTAAAAGATAGATCCCATGTCTCTGCTCTGGCCAGACGTTTTACTTTGCAAATGCCAGATGAAACAATACCAAGTGCTATGAAAGTTGCCAGTAACATAGGCATGAGTATAAGTGTGATGTATGTGATGGTGTTTGTGTCCTGTTACATGGTATAAGGTATAGGTAAAAGTGTGCGAAGGTACAATATTCATATCTCCAGGTGTTTCTTTTGAAAATTATCTTACTTCCCCACTGAGAGTTAGCAGTTGTAAACTGAAAACTGAATTCCATTTTGCTGATCTTCTCTCTAGTCTTTCTTAGCATCCCGAGAGTTAATAGATTTATTCCATCTTTCTGTAACCTGAATCTCCATTCTTACCTCTGCATCTTGCTTAACCTCGTAAAAGTGAAACATGCATATTTAGTATCTAACAGGAATTAAGTTTGTGATCGTGGGAAATCAGGCCATATTCATGTATTGAATCTCATTTTCATGGCTTATTATTATTTCCATCAGACTCTTAGTATATGAAAATTCACTATTCAACAGATGTCATAGACATTAGAATCTAATGCAGAGTTTTCTTGAGAGTCTTCATATTGGATGTAACTGTAACTAGATGTATTATCTGTGTCAGAAGGGAAGTGTATGGAAATGTGCACTACAAGCCATATGGATTTTTTTTGCTTTTTAGGATCTTGTTCCAAATCTCTAATCTATGTTGAGAAGATAGAGTTGTCCCTGTAGTGAACATGGAGAAATTCCAACATGCTTATAGGAACATAAGTCATAACATATGTAGAGTCTACATGTTTTTGGTCATTTATGTGTTTTTTATACCCTTCGTATGAGACAAAATTTTGTGGTGTGTTCTTGGCAAGTTAGGGTGACCCATGTGTAAGAAACAGCTGCGGAACACAGTCTGCAGTCCTGCAGCTTGAAGAAAATTAAATTTTCATTCCAAGGTAGTGAGCTCACATCTGTGTAGTGTTTGACAGTAAATGCAACTGTGTTGTTGATACCTCTTTTATTTACTGTCACTCCTTTGACAAGTACCTTTAGGTATTGGGGGTTTCATAAATACAGTTTACTGGCTGTAGTGCCAGTTCCTTGTATTATACAGTTGAAACAACTTTCTGTTTCCCATTTCTCATAATGTGATCTTATTACACAAGGATTATGTAAAATTAAAATCCTTTATTAGAGAAGGTTTTTGCAGATATCTGAAAACCCTTTATGAACTGTCTGGCTTTTGTAGAGTACAGTTTGGGAACCACTGTTGTAGATTATACCACAGTACCTGTGTCACTGATGTGACAGCTTTTGCTTAAATTTTCTGCATGTTCGCACTGTGACTTTAATGGTGTAGAGCACAGACTTGCACACCTAGCTGTTCTGTCAAGAAAAATTCTTTCTCTTGTTACCTAGTGTTACACCAATACATCTGGATTTTTAATGTTTCAGTTTAAATTGTAATATGACAGAAGTTTCTGGAAAATGTGTCATTGGAATATTTTAAGTTGCAGGTACAGCCACAGTGCGTAGGATTCATATTGCCTTTGAAGTTCAAATGTAACTGTAATGTAATATGCCATAGTTTTGTCAGAATTAAAATACAATGGATTTACCATAAGAAGTTGCGAGCTTCCGCACAAAATACATTGTAACAGTGAAGCACCATTAAGCCATTAGCATTATAAGTTATGTCGCTGAAAGCAGTTATGAAGTCATGTTCAGTGATAATTTTTTTGTTTATTTATTGCACTGTGAAAATTTTTCTAATAATTTGATATTTCTCATTCCATGCTTGATATCCATAATCATTCACATATACCAACATATGCACTTAACAGAAATTAAATATCATACATAAGCTTTTACCCTCCTAAATGTTTTGGAGATTACATTACCACCTTCAGGGAGATCTAAGTACGAAGGAATACACAATACCAAGACATTATTCTCTTACCTACAGTACTAAAATGTACAAAATCTCTGATACAGCAGCCATAAAATACAACAACATGGACACTGTGGTAATTCCATTGTTGATATGTTCATAGTTAAAGTTTGTACAGTGATACCTCGGCTAACAAAGATAATTCGTTCCGGAATCACATTCGTTAGCCGAAATGTGATTTCCCATAGGTTTCTATAGAAAATCGTTTAATTTGTTCTGGATGCTGCCCACTATTTAAAGATAAGTTTTATAAAATAGTAAAAAGCACACTATAAAAGGGCAAAAACTCACCAAAGGCAGAGATGAACAGCTACCCAATTGGATGAAGGAGAATGGAAAGTAGAATGAAAAACTGACGATCTTTATACTGTTATACTGAAAATATATTATACACTTTAT
>Ga0209629_10000268_pt1 | contig 26849 bp, 25 predicted proteins | sample TergutCu122P5_FD_187286 | JGI IMG/M metagenome (GOLD analysis project Ga0209629, IMG submission 187286) | Cubitermes ugandensis P5 segment gut microbial communities from Kakamega Forest, Kenya - Cu122 P5 (SPAdes) (version 2) | ecosystem: Host-associated > Arthropoda: Insects > Digestive system...
TTTGCTCACAAATTCTTAAATTTTATGGCAAAAATTCTCCAAAACATTGTTGCAATCGGCGATAACATTGAATATTTGACTTTTCTTGCAAAAAATAACGAAAAGTTTGATGTTATTTATATTGACCCGCCGTATAACACAGGCAACAAATTTTCTTACCACGATAACAGAGCCGCTGACGATTGGCTCAATTTTATGGAAAAACGGCTAAAATTGGCTCGGCAGGTCTTAACACGAGACGGCGTAATTTTTATTTCCATTGATGATAATTTTTTGTATGAATTAAAACTTTTATGTGATAAAATTTTCGGAAAAATTAATTTTCTGGGCAATTTTATTACAAGACAGGCGGTTCGCAGTAATTCAAAATTTATAAACACAATTCACGAATATGTAATTGTGTTTGCAAAAGATAAAAACTCTCTTGAAAATTTTAAAATCAAACGACTGAATAACCCCGATGACTCTGAAATGATTTTAGAAATATCAGAAAAAGTCAAAAATGATTTTCGCTTTTTTGGTAGAAAACAAGCGTTGGAATTGTTGGCAAATTTGAACGAAAAATATATGACAGAGCGGAATATCACTTGGCTTCGCAATTATTCAGAAATTGATGAAAACGGTGAAATATTTTTTCCAAAGGACTTATCTGTTCCCGGCACACCTGCCGAGTTAATTATTGATGAAATTAACTTAAAATTACCTGCATTAAAAACACGAAAATGGTCGTCAAAACAAAAATTTATCAGTTTGCACAACGAAAACAAACTGCATTTCAAAGGAGACCGTCCTTATGAAAAACATTATCTAAAAGAGAGTTACGATAATGTAATTTCTATTCTTGATTTTTATTCACGACAAGGCACAAACGATTTGGTAAAATTGGGTTTGCGTAATCTTTTTGACACCCCCAAACCCGTTGAATTAATAAAATATTTGATTCGTATAGCCACTTCCGAAAAAAACAACGCAAAGATTTTGGACTTCTTTGCTGGCTCTGGCACTACTGCACAGGCAGTAATGGAAGTAAATTTTGAAGATAATAAAAATCACTCTTTTTATTTGGTGCAAATTGACGATGAGGTTGCAAAAGATACATTGGCTTACAAATTTTGTTTAGAAAATGATTTAAAACCAACTTTTGACCAACTTTTAATTTATCGTTTAAATAGATTTATTGAAAATCAAAAGAATAAAATTGAATTTAAAACATTAAATACCAACGAGTTATGAATTTGTTAGAAAAAGGTAATTTTGTAGAAATAAATGATAATTTTTTAACACGCAGTTTAGATGTGTTTCAAGGTTTATCGCGAATTCAAGAAGAATTTGACAAAAACGACACCGATACTTTTATGAATGAAGTTCGAGATTCTGTCGCTGCAAAATATCTCGGCTATACCCATATAAATACCGAAAAACACGGTTTTGATGCCCGCCGAAAATCAAAAGGTATGTCCTATGAATTTGATTATCTTGAAGTTAAAACAGCAAGTTTTGAGTCAAACTCTTGGCAAGCAACTTTCAACGATACTAATCTTGAAAAAGCAGATTTATTTACCGAGCCAAATGTTTATTTAGCACTTTCGGTTTGGAAAGGCGCAGCAGATTTATTATTTGTGGTATATGGACAAAACCCATTGCTTGGGCAATCTTTAAGAAGTAAAGTTGAAAATTTTTTAACAGGAAAAGGTGGCGTTCGCAGCACACAATCAGTACCGATTTCAAAATTAGTAAATGATTTTGGAATGATTGTTTATTCTGTAAATAAAACGCCAGGCGAATTATTTAATCTGTTTCAAATGAAAAATGGTTGCCGTACAATACCTCGAAATGCAATAAACGCAATTTCTGAACTAAAATTGAATATTTTTTAAAATTACAAAATCGTCAATCGTCAATCGTCAATCGTAATTCGTCAATCGTCAATCGTAAATCGTAAATTCCCATCTACATTCTGATAATTTTTGCGCCGATTGCGTTCAGACGTTCGTCAATGCGTTCGTAGCCGCGGTCAATTTGGTCAATATTTTGGATTGTGCTTGTCCCTTCGGCACTCATTGCAGCGATTAACAGCGCAATTCCTGCACGAATATCGGGCGAAACCATAGTAGCACCGCGTAAATGCAGATTTTTTCCTTGACCGATTACTGTGGCGCGGTGGGGGTCGCAAAGAATGATTTGTGCGCCCATATCAATCAGTTTATCAACAAAAAACAATCGACTTTCAAACATTTTTTGATGAATCAGCACGCTGCCTGTGGCTTTTGTAGCAATAACCAAAAAAACACTCAAAAGGTCGGGCGTAAGTCCGGGCCAGGGCGCATCGGCGATTGTCATTATCGAGCCGTCGATAAACGATTCGATTGTATAATTACTTTGGCGCGGAATAAAAATGTCGTCTTTTTTATTGAAAATCTTTATTCCCATTCGTCTGAAACTTTCAGGGATAATTCCTAACTGATTGATTTCCACGTTTTTAATTGTCAGTTGTGAGGCGGTCATTGCAGCCATAGCAATAAAACTTCCGACTTCAATCATATCGGGCAGCAGCCGATGAGCGGTGCCGTGCAACGATTTTACACCTTCAACGGTCAGCAAATTAGAGCCGATTCCGTTGATTTTTGCGCCCATTGCGTTTAACATTTTGCAAAGTTGCTGCACGTATGGCTCGCAGGCGGCGTTGTAAATTGTGGTCGTGCCTTTGGCAAAAATCGATGCCATAACTACGTTTGCGGTACCTGTAACCGATGCTTCGTCGAGCAAAATGTATGCGCCGCGCAGATTTTTTCCCTGAATTTCAAAAACTTTTCGCGTGGTGTCGTAATTAAATTCTGCGCCAAGTTTTTCAATTCCAACAAAATGCGTATCGAGCCGCCGCCGTCCGATTTTGTCGCCGCCGGGTTTTGGAATTTCCGCCTGCCCAAAACGCGCCAAAAGCGGTCCAACAATCATTACCGAGCCGCGCAAAGCCGCCGACTGCTTATAAAATTTTTCCGTTTTAAGATATTCAAGATTAATATTTTCTGCCTTAAAACTGTATTCATTAGGCGAAATCTGTTCAATTTCCACGCCCAAATCGCGCAGCAAAACAATCAGATTTGTAACGTCAAGAATGTTCGGAATATTGGCGATTGTTACTTTTTCAGCCGTTAGCAACGTTGCGCAAATTACCTGCAACGCCTCGTTTTTTGCGCCTTGCGGCGTAATTTCGCCCGAAAGTTTGTGTCCGCCTTCAATAATAAATGATGACATAAGAAAATTAAAAGTTAAAAGTTAAAAAATATTATCTCATTATCCGTTTTCAATTAGCAAATCGTGCGCCTCAACTAAAATAATTGAGGTTTTCGATTTTTTCATAATGACAAATTCGTAATTTTCAGCCGTCAATTTGTCGTTGGTAAGTGGAATTTTTCCGAATTTATCAACCAAATAACCCGCCAAAGTGTCATACTGTTTTTCGCGGTCGATAGGATGAGGCAGCGAGTCGTTGATGTCCGAAATTGCGGCAGCGGCAAGAATATGATAGGTTTTTTCGCCGATTTTTTCCACAAAAGGAATTTCATTGTCCGATTCGTCCTGAATTTCGCCCACAAGTTCTTCCAAAATATCTTCCATCGTAATCAGCCCTTCGATTCCGCCGTATTCATTTACCACCATCGCCATTTGCTGATGTTTTTGTTGAAACTCGCTCAATAACAGCACAATACGTTTCGATTCGGGAACAAAATTTACGCTTCGCAAAATCTTTTTCAAATCCACAGTTTCCTTTTTGCGCAATTCTTTTAAAATATCCTTCAAATGCACCATTCCCACAATATTATCAACGCTATCCTCATAACACGGAATCCGCGAAAAGCCCTCGTCAATAACGTGTTCGATGGTTTTCAGGTCGTAATCTTCCAAGTCAATCGCCAGCATTTGCGTTCGTGGCACCATAACTTGACGAACATTGCGTTCAGAAAATTCAAAAGCATTTTTTATAATATTCAATTTTGCATTTTCTTCCTGCGTATCGCCCTTATTATCAGTAACTTGTCCCGATGCCTGCTCAATCAGATATTTCAATTCTTCCTGCGTATAAGTTTCCTGCTCAGAAAAAATTTCCGTTCCAAAAAGCGATAACAAAAATTTTGAAATAAAATTTACAAACCAAACTAACGGGCTGAAAATCAGATAGAAAAACCTTACCGGATAGGCAACAATCATCGCCGCATTTGCCGATAAACGCACAGCAACTGAATTTGGAATAATAATTACAAAAATTATAATTAAAGCAGTGATTATCAGTATAAAAAATATGTTACTGATAAAATCAAAATTTCCCCAGTCATAATTTGAAAAAATAACCCAATATGCTTTTATGGCAAATAACACGCACAAAATCAGCGAAATAACAATGCAAATACGAATTGCGGTCAGATATTTATCAATATTGTCAATAATTTTTTTTGCAAGCGCAGCCGGGCGGCTTTCTGCCGAAATTTTCTCTTCAAGTTGCGAACTGCGCACCTGCAAAAAAGTGCGATTGGCAGCGATAAAAAAACCCGCCACAGTCAAAAAAACAATAAAAAGTAAGATTGAAATCGCCATAATTTGATAAAAATGTTCGTGCTGCAAAGTTATAAAAAAATTTTATTATTAATGTGCATTTTATTCATAATTATTAATTCAAATAAATTTATCGCACAAAGTTTATAAAATATTCAACCTGTTGAAAATATTTATATAAATATCTTCAACGCATTGAAGATTTTTGTGTTTTTCTAAACAATAAAATTTAAGTAATTTGTGCGGTTTAATACTTGATAATCAGCGTTTTGATACATTTCTGCAAATACTTTTGGTGCATTCGGCATCTTATTTCCCCATTTAATTTCAAATGCCTGCAATTTTTCAGGTGTTTCTTCAATCAAATCAATTTCCTGATTGTCGTAAGTGCGCCAAAAGTAAAACTCTTTACCTGAATCGCTGTTGCTGTTATGCTTGATTTTTTCGTTAATCAAGTAATTTTCCCATAATGCGCCCGCATCATGACGCACAGCAAGCGGACGAAAATCGCCAATAACCGCATTTCGAATGCCTGTGTCGGCAAAATACCACTTGCCTGCTTTTGTTACCTCTTTGCGCAAATTGCGTGAATACGAGCCAAGCCGATAGATAATAAACACTTTTGAAAGTAAATCAAGGTACTTTTCAACGGTGTTTCGGCTAAGTTGCAGTTTGACGACAAGTTCCTCGTAACTGACCTCACTGCCAAGTTGAAAGGCAACAAGTTGCAGCAAATTTTTCATTTTTGAAGAATTTTTGATGCCGTCAATCGCCAAAATATCTTTTAAAAGATACGCCTCTGCGATACTTTTGAGATATTCGGCTTTGCGGTTGTAACTGCCAAGCGTAACTGCCTCAGGATAAGAGCCGTAAATGAGCCGACTTTCAAGATTTTGCTGAGTTTGCAGCGCATTTTCGGTCTGCGAAATTTCGATTTGAGAAAGCGGATGCAAGCGAAATTGCACAGCCCGACCAACTAACGGCTCGCCCATTCTGTTAAGCAAATCGAATGACGAACTGCCCGTTGCTACAATGCTCAAACCCTCTATTTCGTCAATCATAAGTTTGAGTTTTGCGCCGATTTCGGGAATATTCTGCGCCTCATCAATCGCCAGCAAATCAATGCCGTCAAGCAAATGGCGGTAGTTGGCGATGCTGCGGTTTTCGAGCAGTGCGTGTGTGTCGTAGTCCTCGCCGTTGAGCAGCAAGGTTTTACCTTTGTGGTTTTTTAGCAACTGTTTGAGTAAGAACGTTTTACCAACACGCCTTGCCCCAAAAATCAAAACGACTTTACCTTTTTCAATACGTTCCGAAATTTTATCTTGCAAAATTCTTTTAATCTGTTCCATAATCAATTACGAATTAAAAATTACGATTTAAAAAAATGCAAAGGTAATAAAATTTTTATTACATTGAAAATTTTTATATAAAATTTTTCAATGCGTTGAAGATTTTTTATTTTAAAATAATGTTGTATTTTTGCGGGTATTAATTAAAAAAAATATTTTTGTTATTAGTATAAAAAAGTGTATTTTTGCAGAAAAAATAAAGCAAAAAAATATGAATACTGCTGTAATAGAAATAAATAATGATTTGGCATACAGTTTCTTATACAATTTGGAACGTATGAATTTGTTGCGTGTGGTCAGTCGGCAAAACCAAACCACAAAAAACAAACAAAAACTGTCGGAACGTTTTGCAGGCAGTTTAACAAGCCAAAGAGTTGACGAGTTGCAAAATGAACTTAAAAATATGCGCGACGAATGGAAACGGGATATTTATTAGACACAAACGTAATTCTTGATTTTATGGGTAAAAAATTACCCGAAAAATCACAGATTTATTTATCAAAAATAATTGATAATGAGATAAATATATCAGCAATCAGTAAAATAGAATTGTTGGGATTTTCTTCAATCGAACAAACCTTGATTGACTTCGTTGATTTTGCAGAAATTTATCATATTAACGACCAAATTATTGACAAAACTATTGATTTGCGAAAAAAATATAAGATAAAATTACCTGATGCAATTATTGCAGCAACGGCAATAATCAATGATTTAAAATTAATTACTCATAATGTAAAAGATTTTCAAAAAATTACCGAATTACAGATTTTGAATTCGTATGATATGATTTTTTGAAAAAACACAAATGAAACCCAATAATTTTCAAAATAATAATGCAGGAAAAACGCGCTTTGGTGTAGGCGAAAAAGCAGAATTAATGGATTTTTTACTTCAAAAAATGGGCGGAATGAGCCGCACTTCCGTTAAAAATCTGCTTGCGCACCGTCAGGTTGGCGTAAATGATAAAATTGTAACCCAATATAATTATCAACTTGTTGAAAATGATAAAGTTACTGTTTCTTCTGCGCGTGGAAATATCGAACTTTCGCACCCGAAACTGCGAATACTTTTTGAAGATTCGTACCTGATTGTCGTTGAGAAAAAACACGGTCTGCTAACCGTCAGCACGGGTAAAAGTGATGAAACGACCGCTTTTTCCATTTTAAAAAATTATGTAAAAAAACAGTCGCCCAAAAACCACATTTACATCGTCCATCGGCTCGACCGCGATACTTCGGGCGTGCTTGTTTTTGCCAAATCGCGCGAAATTCAACTTGCTTTGCAGCAAAACTGGCACACGATTGTACGCCGCCGAACTTATAACGCTGTGGTTGAGGGAATTATACTAAAACAGGAAGATACGATTGTTTCGTGGCTTACGGAAAACCCCAAATCATTGAAAATTCATTCGAGCAAGACCGACAACGGCGGACAAAAAGCCCTAACTCATTATAAATTAATAAAATCGAATGAAAAATTTTCGCTTTTGGAAATAAATCTTGAAACCGGACGTAAAAATCAAATCCGCGTACATTTGCAGCAAATCGGACATCCAATCGTTGGTGACAAAAAGTACGGCTCAACGGTCAATCCAATCGGACGAATCGCTTTGCACGCCAAAATTCTCGACTTTTTCCACCCCGCAACACATCGCCCCGTCAGTTTCCAATCGCCTGTACCTAAGGAATTTATGAGAATTATAAAGTAATAATTAATGCACCTAACTTAATCACTAATTATTTATCGCCGTATTCATTTTCTTTTGCCAAAAACAAAAAAAATCATTATTTTTGCAAAAATTTTTATTCCATCTTGGAATCTTGGAATCTTGAAATAATATAAGGTATGGGAACTGTAACATTGACAATGATAAAGCCGGATGCAGTTGCGGCGGGGCATACGGGGGCGATTTTAGGGAAAATTGCTGCCGCAGGATTTAAGTTTAAGGCATTAAAACTTACACAAATGACGGTAAGCGATGCGCAAAAATTTTATGAAATCCACAAAGGAAAACCGTTTTACGAAAATTTGATAGAATTTATGACCTCAGGACCGATTGTGGCGGCAGTTTTGGAAAAGGAAAACGCCGTTGCCGATTTTCGTGCATTTATCGGTGCAACAAATCCCGCCGAAGCCGCCGAAGGCACTATTCGTCGCTTTTACGCCACTTCGGTAACGCAAAACGCAATTCACGGGTCGGACAGCGACGAAAACGCCCAAATTGAAGCCGCATTTCATTTTGCTCAAAGAGAAATTTTTTGAAATTTTATTCCAAAATATAATGAAATACAATCCGCAATTACATCATCATAACATTCATAAATAAAGCAAACGTCATTCGTCATTGTGGGCTTGACCCGCAATCTCAAACAATGATAAGAAAAAATATTGAGAGTGTAAAATAATGGATATATTTTTTATTTTTAAAATTAACGTGTTGAATAATAACTTTTTATAGCGTTACAGATTGCGGGTCAAGCCCGCAATGACGTTATTGAAATCTTGAAATAAATAAAGTTTATGGAAATTCTGCCAATAGTAAAATCTGACCCGTATCTTGCGCCATTTGCGGCGGCTATTGCGGGGCGATACGAATATTTTTTAAATACGGAAAAACGTCTTACAAACGGTATTTCGTTGTCCGATTTTGCGTCGGGCTATCTGTATTTTGGGCTGCATTTGATTGAAAAAAACTGGATTTTCAGAGAATGGGCGCCAAATGCAACGGCGATTTATTTAATTGGCGATTTTAATGATTGGCAAAAAATGGAAAATTTCCGCTTGCAGCCGCTGCACGACGGCATTTGGGAAATTTCCTTGCCGCATCAAGCATTGCAGCACGGACAATTTTACAAACTTATTGTGGAATGGAATGGCGGCAGCGGCGAGCGGATTCCTGCGTGGGCGCGCCGCGTGGTGCAGGACGAAAATACCAAAATTTTTTCGGCGCAGATGTGGCAGCCCGAAAAGCAATTTATTTTTAAAAATAAAAAATTTATTCCTCAAAAAAATCCTTTGCTCATCTACGAGGCGCATATCGGTATGGGAAGTGCGGAAGAAAAAGTTGGAACGTATGAGGAATTTCGCCTTAATGTGCTGCCGCGAATTGCCGAACTTGGCTACAACTGCATTCAACTGATGGCGGTTCAGGAACATCCTTATTACGGCTCGTTCGGTTATCACGTTTCGAGTTTTTTTGCCGCCTCATCGCGCTTTGGAACGCCCGAAGAACTAAAAGCGTTGATTGATGAGGCGCACGGTCGCGGAATTGCCGTAATTATGGATATTGTTCATTCTCACGCAGTTAAGAACGAAATTGAAGGACTTGGGCGTTTTGACGGAACGCCGTATCAGTATTTTCACGGCGGCAGTCGGCGCGAACATCCGGCGTGGGATTCTCTCTGTTTCGATTATGGAAAACCTGCTGTGCTGCATTTTCTTTTGTCAAATTGTAAATTTTGGCTTGAAGAATATCAATTCGACGGTTTTCGTTTCGACGGCGTAACTTCGATGCTGTATCGCTCGCACGGGCTTGGCGAAGATTTTAATACTTACGACAGTTATTACAATCTCAATCAGGACGGCGATGCGATTTGTTATCTTACTTTGGCAAATAAATTAATTCACGAACTTGATAATCAACATATTACCATTGCCGAAGATATGAGCGGAATGCCCGGTTTGGCACGCACGATAGATGACGGTGGAATTGGTTTTGATTTTCGCCTGGCAATGGGCGAGCCGGATTTTTGGATAAAATATATTAAGGAAGTGCGCGAAGAAGATTGGAAAGCCGGGCATATTTATTGGGAAATGAATAACCGCCGCTTAGACGAGCGCACAATTTCTTACGCCGAAAGCCACGACCAGGCACTCGTAGGCGACAAAACAATTATTTTCCGACTGATAGATGCCGATATGTATTGGCATATGCAGCGCGGCGACACGACTTTGTTGGTTGATAGAGGCATTGCGCTGCATAAAATGATTCGGCTAATTACCGCTACCACGATGAACGGCGGCTATTTGAATTTTATGGGAAATGAATTTGGGCATCCCGAATGGATTGATTTTCCGCGTCAGGGCAACAACTGGTCGTACAAATATGCCCGCAGGCAATGGGATTTGGTTGATAATGAGAATTATCTGTATCGCGCTCTGTGGCTGTTCGACAAGGCGATGATTGAGATGATTAACAGTGTTGAAAATTTTAATTTACTTTCCAATTATAAAATTTGGGACAATGAAACCGACCAAGTACTTGCATATCAGCGCGGTAACTTTGTTTTTATTTTTAATTTTAATGGAAATAAATCGTTTACCGATTACGGAATTTTGGCAGAACCGGGCAAGTACAGCGTTGTTTTGAATACCGACAATCCCGCTTTTGGCGGTTTCGGACTGACCGACGACAACATAAAACACATTACCGAACTTCAGCCCAACTCTTTCGACAACAAAGAATGGCTAAAACTCTATTTACCGGCAAGGTCGGCGGTGGTGCTGAGAAAAGTATAAATTTTTAATCTTCCAAAAAGAAAACAATCGTACTGACTACACGCGCTTTTTCGATGTAGGGGGCAGTAGTTGAAGATGAACTTTCTTCGTCGTCATAATAACTGCCTGCAAGTGAAATTTGTCCCTGTGAGGCGGTTTTGATTTTTCCTAAACGCGATTGTGAGTCCTTTGCAAACTGTTCGCCGGCAGTGCGTGCGTTTTTTGTACTTTCGGCAATAAGTGCCGGTTTTATATCGTTTAATTCCGGGAAATTGTACGAAGTTGAAACATCAGCGGTTAAATTGCTGTTAATCAGGTCAATATTTATTTCATTGTTTATCTGCTCGGCTTTTTCTACTTCATTTATTACAAAAGAAACCGATTTTGAGGCGCGATAACGGTCTTTTTTAACTTGAACTCGCTTGCCGTCAACCCAATCATTTTCGTAGTAAGTTTTACTGTCGTAAAGATTCAAATCGCTGATTTTTACATCATTATAACCTTTTTGTTTTAAATACGAAGTAATTTCTTTTGTGCGGTTATCAATTTTTTCGAGCAGCGGCTTTGGCTCGTCGCCCGAAAAACTGTAACTTATGCTTATGCCGACAGAATTTGCTTTAATTTCCTTTTCGGCAAGTCCGCGAACCGTTACAACACGTTCCTTGTTTGAGAAACTTTGCAGTCCTTTGTTGATACCGATTGCCACTGCAATCAACCCAACAAGGATACAAGCACCGAGAATGATATTTTGTAAATTATTTTTCATAAGAGATACTGTTAAAAGTTTTTAAAGTAAAAATTTCATAAAGTTAAAAGTTAAAAATACTTGTGTCTTGATACTTGTGTCTAATCACTAATTAAATGATTCCCAGCATTTTAGAAGCAACAGTGATTTTTTCTATTGATTCGTCAATCTGGTCGGGTGTGTGTGTAGCCATCAGATTATAGCGTATCAGAGTATCCTCAGAAGATACCGCCGGCGCAACAACCGGATTTATAAACACGCCTTCGTCCAAACACATTCTTGTAAGGGCAAATGTTTTTTGATTATCGCGCACATACAGCGGAATAATCGGGCTTTCGGTCGGTCCGATTTCAAAGCCGGCAGCAATAAACGCATCTTTTGCGTATTGCGTGTTTTCCCAAAGTGCTTTTTGCCGCCAGGTTTCTTCTTCCATAACGTCTAAAGCCGCCAAAACGCAGCCCGTTGATGCAGGCGTAATTGATGCGCTGAAAATCAAAGTGCGCGAAATGTGTTTTATGCTTTCAATAATTGTATTGCTCGATGCGATAAAACCGCCGATAGTGCCGAGCGACTTGCTGAAAGTTCCCATTATCAAATCCACATCGTCTGTAACGCCAAAATGATTACAAATTCCGCGTCCGTTTTGCCCAAAAATGCCCAAAGAATGTGCTTCGTCGATATAAAGTGAGGCGTTATATTTTTTTGAGAGTTTTACCATTTCTGGTATTTTGGCAACGTCGCCTTCCATCGAAAATACGCCATCTGCAACAATGACTTTGACCTTATTAATCTCGCATTTTTGCAGGCATTTTTCGAGCGATTCCATATCATTGTGCCGATATTTCATTGCCGTAGCAAATGAGAGCCGCTTTCCTTCAATAATTGAGGCGTGGTCGCGTTCGTCGTAAATCAAATATTCGCCACGCCCTGCAATACACGGAATTACACCCGAATTGACGGTAAAACCTGTTGCAAAAACAAGTGCCGATTCTTTTCCGACGAGCCGTGCGAGACGTTCTTCGAGTTCGAGATGAATATCAAGCGTACCGTTTAAAAAACGCGAGCCGGCACATCCTGTTCCGTATTTTTTTATCGCATTTATTGCACCTTCTTTCAGTTTCGGGTGGTTTGTCAAGCCCAAATAACTGTTTGAACCAAACATCAACACTTTTTTATTGTTGATGGATACTACTGTGTCCTGGTCGGACTGAATGGGTCGAAAATACGGATAATATCCCAAAACTTTCGCCCGCTGGGACTCTGTAAAAACATCCAAAGTTCCCATTTTTTCACTTAATAAACTCATATTAAAGATATTAGAATAAGTCAAAAAAACAATTTTACATCACTTTTTCCTTCTTATATGTCCATTTATTAACTTAATTTTAATTGTGATTTCGCTGCCACAAAAAACAGAAAAATCGTGCAAAGGTAAAAAAAATATTTTTAATATGAACAAAAAAAAATGCAAGTTTTTTATTTTTTTAACCGATAAAAAAAAATAAAATTTTATAACTTCTTATTAATTAAACCATTTTAAAGTTTTTTTGTCAAACAATTTTATTTTAAAAAATTAATAAAAGTTTTATTCAAAATATGAAAACCAAGATTTTATTTATTTTTCTAACCCTTACTTTGACTGTTGCTGCTCAAGGGAAAAGAAATTTTCCGTCTTTTACCGAATTAACCGAGCGTAAATGGCAGGAAATCAGCACAAAAGCCAATCTTACCGATGACGAAAAAAAGGCAGTTTATCCGATTTTTTTAGAGTACGAAAATGCGAATTTTGAACTCAATAAAACGATGTGGGATACTTTCAGAAGTGTGAGAGCAGGTAAAAAAACTTCTGAAAATATTAATTTTGCCGAAATTAACGACCTTTATATTGATAATGAAGTTAAGCAGGCGACATTAACTAAAAACTATCACGAAAAATTAAAAAAACTGCTTGCCCCCGAAAAACTTTTCGATTTTTATATGGCAGAACGAAATTTTAAACGAAATCTGATGCACAATATTCCTAATAAAAATAAAAAATAGTTTTTGTAACCGATTTTTCCAAAAAAATTCCGTACCTTTGCGGCTCATTTTTTTATATGAAAAAAAATATAATTCATATTGCGCTTTGTGTGCTTATTTTCAGTTTTTTCAGTTGTTCTGAATACCAAAAACTGCTTAAAAGTACGGACAACGAATTGAAATTCAACAAGGCGATTGAGTATTTCAATAAACGAAAATTCATTCAGGCGCAAACTCTGATGAGTGATATTTCGTCGTATTATAAAGGTACGGAACGCTCGCAAGAAGTGCTTTATTACCTTTCAAAGTCGTATTTCGGACAAAAAGATTATTTATCGGCTGGTCAGTATTTTCAAACGTATTTGCGCACTTTTCCGCGAGGCGAACACGCACCGGAAGTGAAATTTTTAATTGGAAAATCTTATTATCTCGACTCGCCCGATGCGCGGCTCGACCAAAGCACTACAAATCAGGCAATTGACGCACTGCAAGCGTATATTGAAATGTTTCCAGAAGACGATAATGTGCCGCAGGCAGTGAAAATGCTCGATGAATTGAACGATAAACTTGCGTACAAGCAACTTTTAAATGCAAAATTATATTATAATCTTGGTAATTATTTGGGTAATAATTATTTATCGGCAGTTATTGTGGCGCAAAATACATTAAAGAATTTTCCGAAAACGAAATATCGCGAGGAATTGTCGCTCATAATTTTGCAGTCGAAATTTGCGCAGGCACTCAACAGCATTGACGAAAAGCGAATTGAGCGTTATCAGGATACGGTTGATGAATATTACAGTTTTATAAATGAATTTCCCGATGGAAAAAATCGCAACGCAGCAGAAAAAATTTTTAAGGAAGCGAGTAAAAACACGAAATAAATGACAATTTACGATTTACGATTGACAATTTACGATTTTTTTGACTTTTATTTTTTATATAAATTCTAATATATTTATAATAATTTTGAAATCTTGGAATTTGAAATCTTGAAATTTGAAATCTTGAAAAATAAATTTTTAACTTTTAGTTTTTAATTTTTAATTTAAAAATATGGATTATAAAAGAGTAAGAACCCCCGAAACCACTATTACGCGCAATGTTGAGCAGATGAGCCGCGAGGTTGGCAATGTTTATGAAACGGTTGCGATTATTGCCAAACGCGCCAATCAGATTAACGGCGAAATGAAACTGGAAATTGAAAATAAATTGCAGGATTTTTCATCGTTTGGCGATAGCATTGATGAAGTTTTTGAAAACCGCGAACAGATAGAAATTTCAAAATTTTACGAAAAAATTCCAAAACCGACACTTATTGCCACTCAGGAATTTTTGGATAACAAAATTTATTACCGCAATCCGATAAAAGACGCTTTGGAAGAAATGTAACGTTATGATTATCATTGGAATAGCAGGTGGGACAGGTTCGGGCAAATCAACCGTTGTACGCAAACTACTTGAACGGCTGCCCGAAGGCGAAGTGGCTCTGATGCCGCAGGATTCGTATTATCGTGATAGCAGCAATGTTCCGCTCGAAGACCGACAGAAAATCAATTTTGACCACCCCGACTCAATCGAATTTGAGTTGCTTGTGCGCCATTTGCACGAACTGAAAAAAGGCAACACCGTTCAGCAGCCGATTTATTCGTATCTTACCTGCACTCGCGCCGCCGAAACAATTCCCGTAAAACCCTGCCACGTTGTAATTGTGGAAGGGATTTTGGTGTTAAACAATGCTCACTTGCGCAAAATGCTTGATTTGAAAATTTTTGTTGATACCGATGCCGATGACCGCCTTATCCGCGTTATTAACCGCGACACGATGGAACGCGGACGCTCTGTTGCAACTGTGATGGAACGCTACGAACGGGTTTTAAAACCGATGCACCTGCAATTTATCGAGCCAAGCAAACGTTTTGCCGACATTATTGTCCCTCAAGGCGGCGAAAACCACGTAGCGATAGATATTCTTACCACATATATAAAGAATTGTTTGCTGGTAAAAAAGTGAAAATTCTACACTTTCTAATCAATTATTGGCTTGCGCTTTTTTGCCTCTTCAAACGACAATAAATTCTGCTTTTCAATATGTTTGCCGCATAATTCGGCGTATTCTTTTTCTAAATTTTTAATAAAATTTTCTTTCGTTTTTGGATTTAAAAGTTGCGAAAGTATGGTAATATTTTGCGAAGCATCTTTTACATAAATTGTTGTGCCTGAATATTTTGGCGCAATTTTAAGTGCGGTATGCAATTTTGACGTTGTTGCGCCGCCAATCAGTAGCGGAACAGTCAAACCTGCTTTCTGCATTTCTTGTGCAACTTTCGTCATTTCTTCGAGCGAAGGTGTAATTAAACCGCTAAGTCCCACAATATCAACACGTTCATTAATTGCAGTTTCTACGATTTTTTCCGCCGGGCAAAGCGTTCCCAAGTCAATAACTTCGTAATTATTGCAGGCAAGCACCACAGCGACAATATTTTTCCCAATATCGTGAACATCGCCTTTAACAGTGGCTATCAAGTATTTAACCGCAGATGTTTTTTGTGCGGCAATTTTATCTTTTTCTATAAATGGCTGTAAAACGGCAACCGCCTTTTTCATTGTTCGCGCCGTTTTTACCACTTGAGGTAAAAACATTTTACCTTCGCCAAAAAGCGTTCCAACGGTGTTCATTCCGCTCATCAGCGGTTTGTCGATAATTTCAAGCGGCGAGGCGTAAGTTTTCAGTGCCTCGTGCAAATCTTCTTCGAGAAAATCGTCAATTCCTTTTATCAATGAGTGTTCAAGGCGTTTTTCGAGCGGTAAATCGCGCCATTGTTCGTGTATTTCCTGTTGCAGAGTGCCGTGCTTTTTCTCTGCCTGCGTAATTTTTAGTTTTTCGGCAAATTCAATTAATTTGTCGGTGGCATCGGCGCTTTTGTTAAAAATCACATTTTCAACCGCTTGCAACAAATCTTTTGGGTTTTCTTCATAAATTTGCAACATTCCAGCATTCACAATCCCCATATCCATTCCTGCGGCGATAGCGTGGTACAAAAACGCCGAATGCATCGCCTCTCGCACCGTATTGTTGCCCCTAAACGAAAATGACAGATTGCTTACCCCGCCGCTCACTTTTGTAAAAGGCAGATTTTGCTTAATCCATTTAGTTGCATTGATAAAATCGACCGCATAATTGTTGTGTTCGGCGATTCCGGTGCCTATGGCAAGAATATTTGGGTCAAAAATTATATTCTGCGGCTCAAAACTTATTTTTTCCGTCAATAATTTATACGCCCTTTGGCAAATCTCAATTTTTCTTTCAAAACTGTCTGCCTGTCCGCGCTCGTCGAACGCCATAACCACCGTCGCCGCACCGTACTGTTTGATTTTCAACGCTTTGGCAAGAAAATCTTTTTCGCCTTCTTTCAAACTTATGGAATTGACCACGCACTTTCCCTGCACGCATTGCAAGCCCGCCTCGATAACTTCCCATTTCGACGAATCAATCATAACAGGCACTTTGGCGATTTCCGGCTCGCCTGCGATGAAATTCAGGAACGTGCGCATTTCCTGCGCCGCATCCAAAAGCCCGTTATCCATATTGATATCAAGAATTTGTGCGCCGTCTTCAACCTGTTTGCGGGCAATTTTCAACGCCTCGTCGTAATTTTTCTGCTGAATAAGTTCCAAAAATTTTTTAGAGCCGGCAACATTGCATCGCTCGCCGATAAGTACAAAAGTGGGTTGTTTCATTATTTTATTTTTTTTTGCAAAAGTAATAGAATAAATTTTGTAATTATTCCAAATTCACTACTGTTCTACCTTTTAATTTTCCTGCTAAAATTAATTTGATATATTCGTCAAGTTGATTCAAAGAAATTTCAGTACAAAGTTCGTTAAGAAATTTCGGTATAAAATTTGTCGCCATTTTATTCCAAAGTGCTTGGCGAAGTTTATTAGGATAGTTTTGGGACGACATTCCAACAAGAGAAATACCACGCAAAATAAACGGAAAAACCGACAAATTCAGATTTGTACCCGCCACACTGCCGCATGTTGCCACACAGCCGAAAATATTTGTTGTTTTAATAATATTTTCCAAAATATTTCCGCCTACAGTATCAATTCCACCTGCAAAAATTGCTTTTAGCATTGGTTTATTTTCCATCGCCAAAAATTCTTCGCGCGGGATAATTTCTTTTGCACCAATGTACTGCAAAAAATCGCTTTCATTTTCCTTGCCGGAAATAGCACAAACTGTGTATCCGAGTTTTGCCATCATAGCCACAGCCATTGAGCCAACACCACCTGATGCCCCTGAAATTACGATTTTTCCACTCTTGTCAGTAAGCATTTGTGTTAGCCGTTCGACCATTGCAGCGGCGGTAAAACCTGCTGTTCCGTAAATCATTGATTCTCTTAAAGTTAAATTATCCGGCAAATGTACCACCCACTCAGCAGGCACACAGATAAACTGCCCAAAACCGCCTGAGGTATTCATTCCCAAATCGTTTCCGGTTACAACAACTTTGTCGCCTGCCGTAAAATTCTCATTTTCAGAAAATTCAACAATTCCGGCAGCATCAATGCCGGGGGTATGAGGATAATTTTTTGTAATTGCTCGGTTGCCCGTTGCCGAAAGCGCATCTTTGTAATTTAATGATGAATAATGCACACGAATCAAAACTTCGCCTTTGGGCAAATCGCTGATTTTTCTTTCTATAATTTTTCCAACAAATTGATTTTCAGAAATTTCATCAACTTGAAAAGAGCGAAAAACGGCATTATTCATCTTTTGGAATTTCGGATTTTTTCAGGTCAGCCAGCGAAACGGAAATGCCGCTCGACTTGCCGTTTTTATTCATCGTGCATTTTCCATTGAAAATTGCATTTGGCTCAATAACAAGCACTTTGGTTGTAATATCGCCGCCAACGATTGCTGTTGCACGTAACGAAAGGGTGTCGTTAATAACCACATTTCCGCTTACTTCGCCGCTTATTTCGGCATTTTCGCACATCACATTACCTTTTACGAACCCGCGCTGCCCGACAACAAGTTTACCTTTGCACTCAATCGAACCGTCAATCTGTCCGTCGAGGCGAAAATCGGCTTCTGTTTTCACATCACCAACAACTTTCGTTCCGACTGTTAGCGAATTGTGCACACCGCCTGTGGCTTCGCCGTTTGTGGTGTTTTTCGTAATAAAATTTGCCATATTTTTTTTAAATTTAAATTTGTTTTGTAATAAATTATAAAATCGTGCAAAGATACAAAAAATAATTTTCAACTGTTAATATTTTTTTATTGAGATAAAAATTTTTGCTATTTCAAAATAATATTATACTTTTGTCGCCGCATACGGTTTACCGAAAAGTCGGGCGTTCGCCTCGATGGTAATTAAAAGGGAATGCAGTGAAATTCTGCAACAGTCCCGCTGCTGTAATCTTTTGTATTTCAAATAAATAACTTTTGCCACTGAGAAATTGGGAAGGCATTTTTGAAACAAAACAAAGTAAGTCAGAAGACCTGCCGCTGCACATTTTTATTTTTTTTGACGCTTTCGAGGAAAAAGCCAAAATGATGAAATTTTTTACTCAATTTTTGTTGTTCTGCTTGTTGTTTTTTGCCGTTTCGTGCGCAAAAAAAACTTCAAATTTGTCGGAAATTCCGCCGACAGATTCTTTGTGTTTGCAGTTTGCTAAAAAGTTTTCTGTTTATTATTATGCTGATTATAAAAAAGTTACGGTAAAAAATTCGCGCAACGAAAATTCCAATATTTATTATTTGGTAAAAAATAATTCTGTAAAAACGCCAACGGACGGACAAAAAATTGTTGTGCCTTTGCGCACGCTTGCCTGCGGCTCGGCTACGCTTTACGAATTTCTGAATTTAATCGGCGAAATTAATTCTGTGGTAGCCGTAACAAATGCGAATGTTGCTTATAATCAGACAATTAGAAATGGAATTTTGAATGGAAAAATTGACGATTTGGGCGATGCGTTAAATATTAATGTTGAAAAAGTTTTGAAAATACAGCCGTCGGCACTGATTATGAGCGGTTACAATGCCGTTGATAAGCGTGCCGAGCGAATTGCGCAGTCGGGTATTCCTCTGATTATCAACAACGATTGGCAGGAAAGCAATATTTTGGGGCGTGCCGAATGGATAAAATTTATTGCCGTTTTTTTTAATAAGGAAAAAATTGCGGACAGCATTTTTTCGCAAATCGCAAATAGTTATAAATCAGCGAAAAACAATATTTTTAAAGCAGAAAAAAAGCCGACTGTAATGTCGGGTGCAAATTTTCGCGGGGCGTGGTATATGCCCGGCGGACAAAGTTTTATGGCACAATTATTTAACGATGCCGGTGCGGATTATTTTTATAAAAATAACAGTTCGACCGAAAGTTTGCCGCTGACTTTTGAGACGGCTTTGAAAAATTTTGCCAACGCCGATTTTTGGCTGAATTGCGATTATCTTTCGATGGCACAACTGCGTTCCGTTGATGAAAAAAATATGCTTTTCAAGCCCGCACAAAAGGGAAATGTTTGGAATTTTAACCGCCGAATATTGCCCGACGGCGCGAATGATTTTTGGGAAAGCGGCATTGCGCATCCCGATTTGCTGTTGCTGGATTTAATTCATATTTTATATCCGCAAAATGATGATTATCAATTTGTTTATGCAAAAAAATTAGAATGAAAATTAGACACGAGACACAAGTATCAAGTATCAAGACACAAGTATCAAGTATCAAGACACAAGAAAAATTTTGTGGTTTTTGTCGTGTCTTTATTTTATTTTTAATAATAAATTTTTCTTCAAATATTTTTGCGCAAAACATTGAAAATGATACAGTTAAACATTTAGACGAAGTGATTGTTACGGGCAAAAAAATTACCAATGAAATTATTCCGCCGCGCCGACTTTCGGGCGAGGTGCTGCAAAATCTTTCGGCGCAGTCGGTTGCCGATGCGGTGCGGTTTTTTTCGGGCGTGCAGGTAAAGGATTACGGCGGAATTGGCGGGCTGAAAACGATAAATATTCGTTCGATGGGGACAAATCAAATGGGCGTTTTTTATGACGGAATCCAACTTGGCAACGCACAAAACGGACAGATTGATTTGGGGCGTTTTTCGCTTGACAATATCGAAAATATCAGCATTTACAACGGACAGAAAAGTTCTGCGCTGCAATCTGCAAAGGACTACGGTGCGGCGGGAACGATTTATATTCAAACCTTGCGCCCAAAATTCGATGAAAACGAGCATTTTCTCATTATCACACAACTAAAAAGTGGTTCTTTCGGACTGATAAATCCGTCAATTCTTTGGCAACAAAAATTTAATGAAAAAATTTTTATGACTTTTGGAACGGAATTTTTGCACGCCAACGGCAAGTATAAATTTCATTTTCAGTCGTTCAACACCACTGCCGATACGATAGCAATGCGCAAAAACGGCGATATAACTGCTTTTCGCGGCGAAATTTCGCTTTTTGGAAATATAAAAAACGGCGAGTGGAAGGTTCAATTTTATAATTATAATTCCGAACGCGGACTGCCGGGCTATATTGCGGCAAATGTTTTTGAACACAAAGAGCGACAGGCAGACAATAATTTTTTTACACAACTATCTGTAAAACAGCGTTTTAATAAATATTTATTTTTAATAAACGCAAAATATGCCAACGATTTCACGCAATTTACGGACGCAAAGCCCTTGAATTATCATCAAAACGAAATTTATTTTTCGTTTGCAAATTCTTATAAGCCGTTTAAGATTTGGGAAATAGCGTTATCCGCTGATTATCAATATAATAATTTATTTTCTAACAGAAAAGATTTTCCATTTCCTGTTAGAAATACTTTTTTAACTGCTTTTTCTTCAAATTTTAAGTTAAATTTCGTTAAAATTCAAACATCTTTGCTTGGCACTTTTGTAAAAGATGAAGTTAGAATTGGTGTGGCGCAAAAGCAAAAACCGCAATTTACGCCCGCAATTATGGCTGCTTTTTCGCCATTTCATCGGTTTCCGCTTGATTTCAGAGCGTTCTACAAGCGTATTTTCCGAATGCCAACTTTCAACGATTTGTACTACACCATCGCAACAAATTCTTATCTGAAACCCGAATTTGTGCAGCAGTATGATTTTGGGTTGGAATATATTTTTTTTCAGAGCAAAGAACAAAGAACAAAGAACAAGGACAGGTTTGTTAGAAATTTGAATGTTTCGGCGGATTTTTATTATAATTATGTGGAAAATAAAATTGTTGCCGTGCCGACTTTTAACCCGTTTCGCTGGCAAATGATGAATTTGGGAAAGGTTAAAATTTTTGGTGTAGATTTTTCGTCTGACGTTGAATTTTTATTATATAAAGATTTGATTTTAAATATTTTAGCAAATTATTCGTTTGAAAATGCCAGAGATTTTTCTGATAAAAAAGATACATTTTATGGGCATTTAATTCCGTACGCACCGCAAAATTGTGTTACTGTAGCGGCAAATTTTCAGTATAAAAAATTTCGATTTAATTACAGTTTTCTTTACACGGGCGAGCGTTTTTCGTCAAGTGAAAATTATGCGCAAAATCATCTTGCCGCCTTTCAAACGCACGATATTTCGGTGGGGTACTCGTTTATAACAAAGAGCAAAGAACAAAGAACAAAGACAGGAAGGCAGAAACTATCTGTAAATCTGGATATTAACAATATTTTTAATCAACAATATGATGTAGTTTTAAATTATCCAATGCCCGGAATAAATTTTAAATTTGCAGCGAAATGGGAATTTTGAAAAAAAAGTCGGTAAGTCGGTAAGTTAACAAGTCGGTAAGTCAGTACGAGCACTTTTAATAATTAAAATTGTCAATGAACATTACTTTGATTTTGCAAAACAGCCAAAGTGTCATTGCGGGCTTGACCCGCAATCTAAAACTTTGAAATATACTTTGTGAACCTTGTGTAAAACTTTGTGTTCTTTGTGTTTAAAAAAATTTTACCACAAAGTTCACAAAGAAACACACAAAGTACACAATAATTTTTTTTAGAAAAAAAAATATCAGATTGCGGGTCAAGATGCGCAATGACAGCATAGTTTTTTAAAATTAATTTTTAATTATAATATATTTCTTATGAAAAAAATCTCTAATTTTTTAGTTATCAGCAATTTGCTGATTTTGGTAACGTTTTCTTCTTGCAACTCTGTTGTGCCGCAATATGAGGAAACGATAAATTATCACACAAGTTTTTTCCTCTTAAATGAAGGAGAATGGAGTAAAAACAACGCTACGCTCGGTTTTTTTAACAGAAAAACGACAGAATACAAACGCGATGTTTTTTCTCAAATCAACCCGAATGTTGTCGGCGGAATGGGCGATGTGGGCAACGATTTGATGATTTACGGCGGCAAACTTTACGCTGTAATCAACTGCTCTAATCTTGTCAGGGTAATGAACGCAAAAACGGCGCAATACATTGGCAGTGTGAATATTACGAATTGCCGTAACATCAACTTTTACAACGGAAAAGTTTATGTGTCGTCGTGGTCGGACATAACTTATGGCAACGCCGATAAAAACGGCTATATTGTGGAAATTGACACGGCTAATTTGCAGATTATCAGAAAAGTAGATGTCGGCAGGCAGCCCGAAGAGATTGAATTTTTGAACGGCAAAATGTATGTTGCAAATTCGGGCGGTTATACCGCCGAGTTGGACAGCACTATTTCTGTGGTTAATTTGCAAACATTTACCGAAGAAAAAAAAATTGTTGTAGCGAAAAATCCGCAAAAATTGTGCAAAGCGGGCAACACACTTTATACGCTTGCGCTGGGCAATTACTACGACATCGACCCCGACATCTACGTAATTGAGAATGATAAAAAGGTCGGAAATCTTGGTATTTACGCCTCAAATTTCTGCATTTGCGGCGATTCGCTGTATATTTTGAGCAACGAAACAGATTGGTCGGCAGGGACAACAGTTGCAAAATACATTATTTATAATGTTAAAAATCAGCAAGTTGTAACCGAAAACTTTATCACAGACGGCACGCAAGAAAACATTGCAACATCTTACGGCATTGCGGTAAACCCGACAACAAAGGAAATTTTTGTTACCGATGCGAAAAATTACACCACCTCAGGCGAACTGTTCTGCTTTTCGCCTGCCGGCAAAAAACTTTGGAACGTTTCCACAGGCGTTATCCCTAAAAAAATTGTGTTTTTGTGGGAATAGGAAATTTTTATACTTTTTATTTTTTCACAAAATCAACGATACATTTTACAAAACCGTTTACTAATGGCAAATTGGGATTTGTGTAAGTGGCAAGTTGTGCGGTTTGTTCGGTGGTTTGGCAGGTTTTTAAAACGTGATTCATATTCTCAATTTTACAAAGAGTTGAGTTATTGTTTGCAGAATGTAATAAATCTGCTTGATTTTCAAATACTTGAATGTCCGTTGTGCCTTGAATAATTAAAATTGGAATTGTTAATTTTGCAATTTCTTTTTGCGGATTATATTTTATCCACGAAATCATATACGGCTGCACGCTTGGACGAAAAAGTGCATAAAGCATTTGAGGTACATTTTCCACCGTTTTCCCAATTTTCAAACTGTCCAAAATTGGGAAAATTAAATCCTTAACTTCCTGTGGTTGAGCGGCTAACTGCAGTTTTATTATTTCGTCAGCAGGTAAAGCGGTGCCGGAAATTGAAATATATTTTGCAACTTTTGGGTTATTTTCAGATGCAATCAGACCAATCAAAGCACCTTCGGAATGCCCTGCAACAATAATTTTTGAAAATCTTTTATCTTTTGCCAAAGTATCTATAAATGCCTGAACATCAGAGATATAATTCTCAAAACGTAAATCAATTTCGTTACTGCCTGCTGCTATGCTTTCGGCAATGCCGCGTTTATCGAAACGTAAAGTTGCAATATTGTTTTTTAACAAACTGTCTGTCAGCATTTTAAAAGCATTTGTCTGCAAAAACGGTTGATTACAATTTCTGTCTGTTGGACCGGAACCGGCAATAAGTAAAACCAACGGCATCTGTTTTTCGCTTCGTGGAACGGCGATTGTGCCGAAAATATCGCCCGTTTTTGTGTGTAAAACAAAATTTTCTTCCTGCGCAAAAATAAAGGGAGAAAATAATAATAAAATTGAAATTAAGAAATTTTTCATTACTTATTTATTTGATTATCAATAGTTTGATTTATTTTTCTATTTAATAATTAATTGCTGCAAAAATAGTAAAAAAAAAATATTTTTTTGAAATTTATATGTATGAAAAAAAAATTTGTAATTTTGCAACGGTTTTGCAAACATAACCTTTAATAAATAAATTGTCAAAAAGCCAAAATTTTTAAAATTTTTTTTATGAAAATAATAAATCTGTCAGAAAATAATTCGGTTCTCAATCAGTTTTTAAAAGAAATTCGCAGTGCTGAAATTCAGAGAGATGCGATGCGTTTTCGCCGCAATTTGGAACGCATTGGTGAAATTATGGCTTACGAAATCAGTAAATCGCTGCATTATAAGCCGCAAAATGTAAAAACGCCGCTTGGTGTTTCGGCAGTTAATCAGATTGTAGATAAAATAGTGTTATCCACCATTTTACGTGCCGGTATTCCTTTTCATAACGGCTTTTTAAATTATTTTGATACTGCCGAAAATGCTTTTGTATCGGCGTACAGAAAGTATAAGGATTCTTTGAAATTTAATATTTTTATTGAATATATCGCCTCGCCCGATTTGACTGATAAAACGCTGATAATCACCGACCCGATGCTCGCCACAGGCGGCTCTATGGAACTGGCTTACGGTGCGCTACTTACCAAAGGCACACCAAAGTACATTCATATTGCGAGTATAATTGCCTCGCAGCAGGCGGCAGATTATATTGCTGCACATTTTCCTCCCGATAAAACTACATTCTGGACTGCTGCTATCGACCCCGACTTAAACGAACATTCTTATATTGTCCCCGGTTTGGGCGATGCAGGAGATTTGGCTTTTGGGGAAAAATTGTAATTTATTTACCATTTAAAAAGCGTAATTGGCTAACGCCGAACGTTGTTTCGTCAATCGCAATTCGTCAATCGTAATTCGTAATTCGTAATTCGTAATTCGTCAATCGTAATTTGTCACTGGAATTTCGTGTATAATTTCGGGGTGTTCGTGTATAAATTTGACCCGTTCGTGTATAAATCGGGGGTGTTCGTGTATAAATAAGGGCATTTCGTCAAAATCTCCCGAAAATATTTGGCGGGTAAATTTCCCCGATGTAATTTTGCAGCGTAAAAAATAGAACATAGACAATAGACCGCTACGCTTATAGAAAATAGACACAAGACAAAAAATTGACTATTGACCAATTACTATTTTTTAATTGAGAATTGAAAATGAATGTAATCTTGAAATTTTTAAATCTTGAAATCTTGGAATTTTGAAATCAAAAATGGTAAATAGTCAATGGCTAAATAGTAAATAAATAAATTGTTTAATAATTTAATAAATAATAACAAAATGAAATCAAGAACATTTAAATCAGCAATTATGCTAACCTTATCGTTAGCAACGGCAGCCGTATTTTCGGCGTGCAAAGACAACGGCAACGAGCCGGCAAACATTGATTTGCCCGCACAGTTTGCAAACGTAGAGATAGCCGATACAGGCGGCTCTCAAACAATTCAATTCAGTGCAACAGCCGATTGGACTGTAACAATCAATTACGCAGCGGCGAGTTCGCCGTGGCTAACTATTTCGCCCACAAGCGGAAAGGCAGGGAGCAATATTTCGCTCACGCTTACAGTGCAGCCAAACACTACCGATGCAGACCGCTCGCTCACGGTAACAATTACCGCAGCAGAGGCGCAGAAATCTTTTACCGTAACGCAGGCAGCGCCCGCACCAATAACATTAGCCATTGGCGACAGTTATCAGGGGGGGATTATTGCCTATATTGATGAAACGGGCAAACACGGTTTAATTGCCGCCCCTACCGACCAAAGCGACTTTATACCGTGGGATTTAGGTAATCATCTTACTACAAATGCCACAGGAACCGCCATCGGCACAGGTATGAGCAATACGAATCTCATTGTAGCGGCGCAGGGAGATGGCAAATATGCAGCCAAAATGTGTGCCGATTTGGTATTGAACGGTTACGACGACTGGTTTTTACCAAGTAAAGATGAGTTGGTTATTCTTTATCAAAACAGATACAAGATAGGCGGCTTTGATAACACCTATGGCATCTATTGGAGTTCAACAGAAGACACCAACTACAAATGTGCGTGGGTTGTTCACTTCCATAGTGGTGGAAATTTGGGTATCAGCGAAAAACTTATAAACTATCGACTTCGTGCTGTTCGGGCTTTTTAGAATAAAGTGGTTAGTGATTAATGATTAATGATTAGTGATAAAACCTAATTTTAACCTAATTTTATGAACAGAACAACCTCAGTAGTATAATGATAACAAACAATACAAACCTCATTACCTTATTAAACAGGTATTCAATGAGGTAATGAGGTAAAAAATATATTACAAATCTGGCTACTGAGGTTGTTTAGTAATAAAATAAGGTATAAATGAGGTAAATACTTTTAGTTTTTAATTTTTAGTTTTTAATTTAAAATAGTAATTGTCTATATTCCATTAGCGTAAGCGGTCTATATTCTATGTTCAAAA
>Ga0209629_10000269_pt1 | contig 26846 bp, 27 predicted proteins | sample TergutCu122P5_FD_187286 | JGI IMG/M metagenome (GOLD analysis project Ga0209629, IMG submission 187286) | Cubitermes ugandensis P5 segment gut microbial communities from Kakamega Forest, Kenya - Cu122 P5 (SPAdes) (version 2) | ecosystem: Host-associated > Arthropoda: Insects > Digestive system...
ACGCAAAATACAACCAATACAACAATTGGAGCAATAACTACGCAAAATACAACCAATACAACAATTGGAGCAATAACTACGCAAAATACAACCAATACAACAATTGGAGCAACGACTACACAAAACATAACTAATACAACATTTGGAGCAACGACTACGCAAAATACAACCAATATAACAGTTAAAGCAGCGACTACCTCAAATACGACCAACACAACGAGAGAAGCATCGACTACTTCAAACACAACTAACACAACAAGAGGAACTACAACTACCTCAAATACGACCAACACTACAAAAGGAGCTACGACTACTTCAAATACAACCAACTCAACAAGAGTAGCATCGACTACTTCAAATACTACCAATACAACAAGAGAAGCATCGACTACTTCAAATACAACCAACACAACAAAAGTAACATCAACTACCTCAAATACAACTAAGGAAATAATAAATACAACTTGGTTAAGTAACACAACAAGTGGAGTGAATACCACAGTAAATACAACACCCACATTGTTAGTTCGTGAACAAGTTACAATAAATCAAGGGGAATCAATTGACTTAAGATCTCTAATAGTAGAAGCTAAAGGTGCAGATGGTACTGATTTAAAAAATGATGTTATAATCTCTGGTGAAGTCGATACTAGTGAGGTTGGAGCATATCCAATAAGTTATTCAGTAACAGATAAAAACGGAATGACTAAAGCTGCAAAATCGATAGTTTCTGTTAGTGGAAAAGAAACTGTTATAATTGGTGATAATGCCATTGATGCTCATGATTTCTCACTAAGCGTAAGTGAAGCTAAGACGATAACAGAAGAGCAAATCTTAGCTAAAGCTGGAGTAGACGCTTGGAATATCCCTAGCGGAGAAGATTTGACAGATGTGGTTCAAATAGACAAAACAGAGCTTAAAGGTTCAGTTGGTCAATATAAAATATCGATGAACATCAATTTATTAAAGGCAACCATTGGAAAGAATAGTAGAGGTGAAGATTCTGCTATTGTAATAGCAACAGTTTATGAAGGTTATGCAAGTAGTCCTAATAATATATTACCAACGACAGGAGAAAATGAATGGGTAATAAAATTCCTATCCAATTTGAGAAAATATACAATACAAATTAACTGATATTTATAAATAATTCGTGCATACCATTTTATTTGCACGGTATATTTGATATAATTATATTAATAATATCACTAAAAAAGGAGGTTTTTAGTGTGGCTGAAACAATCAATGTAACAATTCGGCTGGAGAAGGATGTAAAGGAACAAGCAGAAAGAATGTTTAATGATTTTGGCATGAATCTATCTACAGCACTTAATATATTTATAAGGCAAGCTTTAAGGCAAGGAAAAATTCCTTTTGAGATTTCTGACCCGTTTTATAGCGAGAAGAATCAAGAGCGTCTTGCACGTTCAATCGCCGATGCAGAAGCAGGTAAAGTCACAATCCATGAATTGATTGAGGAGGATTGAAGATGCAGAAAGCATGGACAGATGATGCATGGAAGGACTACCTTTATTGGCAGGCAAAGGACAAAAAGATGCTAAAACGTATTAACAATATTTTGAAAGATATTGATCGACTAATCTACTAATCTACTAGGTTAGTATCCAAATTGACAGTCAAAAAACTTCTGATTTTTTACTCAGAAGTTTTTAAAACTATTATGGTGTGTTTCAAAAAATGATCAAATCAGTTGACACATTTTGTTTTATTATGTTCACAAAATCTGATAAAATCAACACTTTAAGTGATATCATAAACTTAAAGGGTGTCAACTGATTTGAATCACGCCACTATTACCTTATCCTTTAAAACATATTCTTTATCATAAACATTGATCCTTTTCTCATCACCACTTAAAAGCGTAAAAATCGTCTTTTCCTTATCTACTTCCACCTGAATCAAGCTCCCTTCGAATTGTATTTTAAACCTATACATATCCCATTTTTCCGGTATAAATGGATTAAAATAAATTCCTGATTCCTTAATTCTAAGTCCACAGAATCCATAGACGATGGCCATATAATTTCCGCCAATATTAGCAGTATGGATGCCATCCTTTGTATTCTTATGTGTATCAAATAAATCGAGTTTAGCCGAATCCCCAAAATAGTTAAAAGCCTTATTGTATAATCTTAGTTTTGAAGCTACGATGCTAAAAATACATGTGGATAAAGAAGAATCATGCGTGGTTATTTTCTCATAATATAAAAATGAATTTCTGATAGTTAGAGTATCTTCCTCATCCTCAAACACAAAATGTGAAAGTACCGTATCTGGCTGCTTGCAAACCTGATGTCTATATAAATATAATGGATGGTAATTTAAAAGGAGTGGAAAGTTTTCTTTTGGAGTATTTTCAATATCTAAAACAGCCTTTTTTAAAAACGAATCATCTTGAGGGTTTATCTTTAATTCCTCATCATAAGGGATATACATATTCTCTGAAGCTCTCTGGAATTCCTCTATTTCATCATATGTTAAACCTATTTTATCCGCTACCCTTTTTATTAAATCCTTTTCCTTTAAAATTTCATATATCTTCTTTGCCCATATCAAGTTATTTTTAGCACAAACGTTGGTATAATAATTATTATTTACTATGCATGTATACTCATCAGGTCCTGTCACGTCGTTTATGTGGAACTTTCCTTTATAATAATTTCCAGCAGAGATCCAAAGCCTCGCAGTTTCAAATAATATCTCTGCTCCTTTTTTCTCCATTAAATCAAGATCTTTAGTGACTAAATAATAAGATACTATTGAATGAGCGATATCTCCACTTATGTGGTATTGAGCTGTTCCTGATGGAAAATATCCTGAGCATTCCTTTCCCATAATGGTCCTCCATGGATATAATGCACCTTTCTCATGCCCTAAAATCCGAGCATTTTCTCTTGCATAATCTAAAATGTGGTATCTATACTCTATCAATTTCTTAGATATTTCAGGATAAGTCAGCATAAAAAAAGGCTGGATGTACATCTCTGTATCCCAAAAATAATGCCCTTCATACCCTTCACCGCTTAATCCCTTAGCTGGTATATTTCCAAATTCATCCTTGCTGACAGATTGAATCAATTGATATAAATTATAGTTAACAGCAAGGCTTAATTCCTCATCACCTTCAATCTCTATAGAAGCTTTTGACCAATAATCTTTTAAATATTCTCTCTGCTCATGGTATAAAACACCTAGATTAACGCTTAGAGCTTCTTCCATAATTTTTTTAGAAGATAAAACTATATCCTTAAATCTAATGGAATCACAAAACACAGCATATTTAACTAATTTGACGCTCTCGCCTTGTTGAATTTGAGTCTTTGCACTAAATACGGCATTGTGATTTTCTATTTTGTTTTCAAAAATACCTTCTTTTGAGATGACATTTTTTACCGAGGTACATACTTCTAAATTAGATCTGGATGTTTTTGTAACCAAATAAGAGCATCCGTCTTCAATAAATCCTTCTACAGGAATTAAATGTTTAAAGCTATCCCTAGCAACTCTTGGATCATTCGGATCGCAGTAATTCGTCACTTCTCCAATATGGGTAGATTTAAAACTTATTAGAGACGAAAAGTTCAAAGCTTTAACAGAATAATCAATAATAAATAGAGGAAGCCTGACAAAGGAAGCCATTCTTTTAATTATAATCTCAATCTCTTTCCCCTTTTTAGAACGCCAGACAACTCTCCTTAAAGCATATCCTTCTTCCATATTTAAAGTTCTAGAAGATTCTAAAATTTCCCCATCGAACATGGTAAATTTTTCATCATCGATAAAAAATTCGATACCTTGGGTATCAACTACATTTAGCATGGTCTGCTTATCTTCAACGAGGCCGTATAATTTTTCTGCTTGTTTCATTTCTGCGATATCATAAAAACCATTTATATAAGATCCTCTGATGGAATCTATACCTTCGTATCCTTCTTCAAAGGAAGACCTTATGCCAATATATCCATTGGCGTTGTGGAATATGGTTTCATTTAACATCAGAGAATTCTTATCTAACTTAAGGTTTTTAATTTCATACATTTTATTTTTCATATATCTCCTATTTTAAGTAATAATCCACCAAAAACTTCATCAAGCTGCTCTGATACGAAGCATCACCCATGAAAGGTTTATCCCTAAAAATCATTGGACTTTCCGATTCGGCGAACTGCTTCCAATCAGCCATAGGAGTTCCATCAGCATCTAAGCCATTTGGATTGCCATTTTTTATGAAATTGGACCAATAGTTGCACATCTGACGCGCTAAATCGTAATGCCTGCCAACGAAAGGTCTCCAGCACACGCCTAATGTCTCAAAGAAGAACCAAATATCTACTGAATGAAAAGTTCCCGGGTTATCCCAGCCTGGTATATCTGCATCGAATATATAATAGTAATTTGAAGGAGCATTCTCAATTTCAGCGAGCCTTTTGAACGCAGCACGTATCGAAAGCTCTATTGGACTAAATGTTGATTTTGAAATTGTCTCCTTTATATCCCCTGTTTTGCATAGAGCAAGAAATTCATCAGCCCTTTTCCCGAATTTCTTTTCTGCTAAAGCTTTTAACTCCTCAAAATTTGAAACATCCGGTACAGATAAAAACTCGCTGGAAGTATGCCCCATTAACAGAGGAACCATATGTCGCTTGTTCTTTAAGATTAAATCCATAGGGTTATCAGGGATATAATTCCCATCTATGACTGTGCCCCAAATGCCCCACTGACACTCATATGTTAAAAACTTATCCCTTATATAAACAGCATCCAGTGCCCTAGCTTCTGCTAAAGTTTTTACACCAAGATGGTTAAAGAAATCCTCACCTAACTTTTCTGCATCGGAAAGCTTATTCGTTCTCCCTGGTCCAAAACCTGAATATGCACCCAGCATACTTCCGCTCTGTATAATAGCTTTTTGAAATAGACCTTTGTTAAGCGGAGATGTTAATTGAGTCAATACGCTGCCGCCTCCAGCTGATTGTCCACCTATGGTTATATTGTCTGGATCACCGCCAAAGGCATAGATATTCCTTTTAACCCACTCAGTCCCAAATTTTTGATCCAGGTTTCCAAAGTTAGCAGGAAAATCAGGATTTTCAGAGGTCAATTCAGGATGAGCGAGGAAGCCAAAAACATTAAGCCTATAGTTCACCGTTACCACTACGATGCCTCTTCTTGCAATCCTTTCGCCGTTAAATTCCATCTCTACTGTATTGCCAACTTGAAGCCCTCCGCCAAAATACCAGACAAAAACAGGAAGCCTTTGCTCGGGATCTTCAGCGGGAGTCCAGACGTTAAGATATAAGCAGTCCTCGCTCATTGGTATTTCAGGATCTACATTCCACTCTCTTGTGTAAATATCAGTTTTAGACAAACCTGGTACTGCCTGCATGGAAATCGGTGCAAATTTATAAGCTTCAAGAACTCCATCCCAATCTTTTGCTGGTTGCGGTGCTTTCCACCTTAATTCGCCTAAAGGAGGAGCAGCGAATGGTATTCCTAAAAATGCAGTTATCCTTCTATCTGCAGCTGGTAAGCCTTCAACGATTCCATTTTCAATTTTTGCTTTTCTAATCATAAAAACACCTCAATTCATTTTGGATATAGCTTTTTCATAGGAGTATCCCCTGTCGCTTACAGTATTTACCTTAAATATTTCAAAATATACAACTGCGTATTTCTTTAAAATTATTTGGATTTGCAGTATGCCATTTTCTGCACAAAGCTCTTCACTTGAAATATAAGGATTAGCCGAGTCACGCAGAATTTGCATTTCTTCCTTTGAAAGGCTAGAAGGTTCTCCCATATTATGCCACAATTTCAGCGGATTGCAATGCTCTTCGTCGACGATTTTTTTAATAAAGCAATATTTACCCTTGGAATCACTAAGAGAAAAATTTATAGTGGTATCTTCCTCTTGTAAATTCCACGCTACCCCTCTGTATTTGCCACGCTCATCTATTACGATTACTGAATCATCCTCACGGTGAATGCATTTCCCCTTAAGTCTTTTAAAGAATTCAAAAGTCCAGAAGGTAGGTTTTGGAATGCATCCGTTAGCAACTAATCCAAATCCTCCGTGAAATGGCGTAAATGGCACCCCCTGTTCTTCAAATATATCCCCGAAGGTCCAATAGGAATAAGATTCATTCACATCGCCAAGCTTAGATAACATGAAAGCAATATATGCAGCGTTGTAATTTGTATCGTGTAAAGGTGCTCGTGGGACATAAGCTGTACTGAACTCGGTGATGTGTATATCCAAATTGCGGAATTCTTCAAAGCTATCCACAATCTGCCTAGTTTTACATAAAGATTCCATGCACTCTTCAGGCGGTCTTAACTCTACATACATATAATGCCCGTCCTGCTCAGGTGGTTCTGATACATAATGATGTCTGGTCACAAAATCCAAAGCTAAAGATTTATCCCTGCAAAATAACAAGAACTCATTCATCCAGCGTTCATCGTCCACGCCACAAATTGAAGGTCCACCGATGCGGAATCTTTTATCTAAACCCTTTATGGCAGTAAATGTTTCCTCAAATAAGCGGAAATACTCATTCATGTCCGCATCTTTCCAAAACACAGATAGATTAGGCTCGTTCCACACTTCTATAGGCCATCCAGTCACTTCATCTGCGCCGTAGCATTTCATTAAGTGAGTAAGTGTGGCAACTACCATGTTAGTCCAAGCAGTGTAATCCCGTGGAGGCGTCACATTTCCTCTCCAATAAAAAATTGTCTGGGTACCTGAAGCCATTTTCTCCGGCATAAATCCAAGCTCTAGAAATGGTTTTAAGCCTAATTCTAAATAATTATCCATAACCATATCAAGATATGTAAAATTATATTCGGCTTTTTCTTCGTATTCCTGATAAATAGCCATATCTTCAGCAAATAAACCATGCCCGCGAATATATTTAAAGCCAATTTTTTCTTGGACAAGTTTTAATTGCTCAAAATACTCCCGCCTCAAAGCAAGTCCCATCCGCCCTGTGCCTATGCAATAATCTACATGATTGTTGAATAGAACCTTTTCGCTGCTGGAAATAGTATATTCTTTTTTCCCCACTAAATATTTACCCCTTTCATTATCGGCGTGATTCAAATCAGTTGACACCCTTTAAGTTTTGATATCACTTAAAGTGTTGATTTCATCAGATTTTGTGAACATGATAAAACAAAATGTGTCAACTGATTTGATCATTTTTTGAAACACACCTCATTATCCTAATCTAATTTTAAATGAATATTAATTTATCCTCAAGCAAAAAATGAATAAATATGTGTGCTTAGCACATATTTATTCATAATGAACTCTTCGGCGTGTTTCAAAAATGATCATATTTAGTTGACACATCTGTTTTTTTATAATAGTGATAATATCTAATGAAATCAATGCATTTAAGTGAGATCAAAAACATTGAGTGTCAACTAAATATGAAACACACCAACTCTTCTATCCTTTTTCATAGATATATGGTACATTAACAATTACAACTTTGCGAAACTGGCTCAAATGCTTTTCGAAAAAGTATGGTGTCTGGTCATGGAGCAGTTTGTTTAGCAAGTTGCTTTCCACAAATTTTGTCATGATAACTGTAAGCTTTTGATTATCTTTCAGTTCTTTTTGACGCTTTTCAATGTATTCATCTAGTGGGATTAACTTATCTCGAAACGGTGCCTGGATCACTTCTAACTTAATATTATTTTGGCACAGTTTTTTCCACTGTTCACGAAAACGGGTTTCATTTTCCTCACTGTCCACAATATGCAGAGCAGTTAAATCATTGGAGATAGTCTGCGCATAGTTGATCGTTTTGATAGAAGCCTTGTTCAAACCCCGGATCATGATGATACAAGGATCGTTCATTTCAAGCGGTGGCTTGTGACAAATATCCACTATTTCATCGTCATCAACTGCAATTTGCCTTTCTACCTTCTCGTAGTGCTTTTTAATTTTATGCATGATAAACATGGCAGAAGGTATGACGATCAATAGTGCCCAAGCCCCATCCTTAAACTTAAAGTAAAACACGACTACAAGCCCTACCAAAGTGATCAATGCACCAAGAGCGTTGATTAAAAGCCTTCCTTGCCAACCTTTTTCCTTGAGTCGTGTCCATTTTACGATCATACCTGTCTGAGACATTGTAAACGAAATAAAAACACCAACAGCATAGAACGGTATCAGCCTATGGGTGTCGCTCTTGAATACAATCAATAAAAGACAGGAAACCACCATCAGGAACATGATTCCATTTGAAAAACTGAGCTTCGTCCCCCGATGGGAAAATTGTCTCGGCATGAAGCTATCCTTCGCCAGGATAGACAGCACAATTGGCAGATCATTGTAAGCAGTATTGGTCGCAAGCAGCAGTATAAACGAGGTGGAAAACTGCAATATATAAAACATGATATTTCTACCAAAAACGGCTTGTCCTAGCTGCGAGGTAACAGTCATACCATCTAATGGTGCCACATGAAGATAGTTTGCGAGTAGCGAGGTACCACTAAATATAAAGAAAATAGTGATCCCAAGCAAGTACAACACATGCCTAGCGTTCTTCTGCGCAGGCGGACGGAAATTGGGGATTGCATTGCTTACCGCCTCAACACCGGTTAATGCAGAACAACCCGAAGCGAAAGCCTTTAAATATATCAAAATAAACACATCATTTGAGTAAGAATTCAGCGTATTTGCGTATACGGATGGGTCTATCGGTGTAAGATTGCCAGTGATCAATTTCAAAAAACCTACAATGATCATAATTCCCATAGAAAAAATAAACACATACGTAGGCACGCCGAAAATACGTGAAGATTCCCGGATGCCTCTAAGGTTTAAAAGCGTGATCAGGATTACACTTGCAAGTGAAATCATCAAACGGTATGGCATCGTCCACGGTAGAGCAGCGATCAATGCCTGAGTAGATGCTGAAACGCTGACTGCCACTGTCATAATATAGTCAACAACTAAAGCAACTCCTGCAAGAAGAGCTGCATTTTTGCCGAAGTTATCTGAGGATACAATGTATGAGCCACCACCGCTGGGGTAGTGATTGATAATCTGAGTATATGAAAACACCAGGGTCACTAAAAGGATAAGTATCGGAATTGCTACAAAAGGAGCATATTTATAGGCGTTCAATCCGATCAGTGCTCCCGCAGTCAAAGCGATCATAATTTCCTCCATTGCATAAGCGACTGAGGAAATTGCGTCACTTGACAAAACAGGCAAACCCCAAAGTACATTCAACTTTTCATGAGAGAGCTGATCATTATGCAAGGGTTTACCCAAGACAAAATCTTTTATTCTACTATAACGCATTTTAAAGCCTCCATAAATCCATATCCTATTACAAGATAAACAAAAACCAATTCAATTATAATTTATATCTTATAAATTTAAGGTTAAGATTTAAGAGATAAATGCTAATTTTACGTTAGTATGACAACAATTTTTATTAACACAATTTTAACACAACGATTAATAATTGATGAATAATTATCATAGTATTTACAAAAATCATGATATTTGGTATATTAAATTTGATTATACAACAGGCGAATTGTTAATCAGGGGGCTGGATAGATAATGGAAAAAAACAATTTGCGTCATATTTTTTTAAATACAGACAAGGAAAGAATAAAAGGTCATATTGTTTTACTCCGTTTAGGTGAGGTAGTAGCTATTTGCACAATTGCAGCAGTCATTTCTCTTTCGCTGGACAAATTAGGTATGGCAAAAGAAAATCTGCTCATGATTTTTTTAATTGGCGTATTCTTTGCTACAATAATCATTCCCGGATATGTTTACGGTTTTTTAACATCTCTCGTCAGTGTGCTTATATGCAACTATTTCTTTACTCCACCTAAATATTCTTTTAGTGTTAATAGTAATCAGGATTTTATTTTACTGGTATTCTTTTTTCTTACAGCTTTGATCGGTGGCTATTTGTCATCCCGGCAGGCCGCCATTGCTCGAAAAAGCGAGAAAAATATGCAGCTCATGAATGAAGAACGCAATAAAATAGCCATCGCTATAGAAAGCGAACGATTGAAGAATACATTGCTCCGCAGCGTTTCCCATGATATACGCACACCACTTACGGTAATCATGGGAGCAAGCAGTACTATAATAGAGAATTTTTCATTTCTTGATGAAGATTCAATTAAAGGGCTTGTCCGTGATATCAATGAAGAATCTGCACAGCTCATCATAACTGTCCAGAATATCCTCGATATGACCCGTATCACAGAGGGGAAACTGAAATTAAAAATGGAATTTGAAGCCGTGAATGATATAATTGCACAGGTTGTTTCCAGGGTTCCTTTCCTAACGAGCAAAAACAGACTTGATGTTGTGATTCCCGACGAAACCATCATAGTTGAGGTGGACGGACAACTGTTAATTCAAGCTCTTTTCAATCTTCTTGACAACGCATATAAATATTCAGAAGAAAACACAATCGTTACTCTTTCCGTTCGGACAACCGAAGATTGCGTCATCTTCGAGGTGTCTGACAACGGCAATGGCATTGATGCAAGCATACGCGATACCTTGTTTGACAGTTTCGTCACTCTGCCAAGATATTCGTCGGATAAAGGCCGTGGGATGGGGCTTGGACTTTCCATCTGCAAAGCGATTGTCTCGGCTCACTCTGGCGAAATCACTGCTGAAAACAAGTCGGACGGCGGAGCACTATTTACAGTTAAGCTGCCATATAGGGAGAATAAACATGCAAAATAATCACATCCTTATTATTGAAGATGATCCTAAAATCATAAATTTTCTGTCGCTGGCACTAAAAGCAAAAGGATACCGTTTATCTGCAGCTACGACTGGGCAAGATGGTATACTCAATTTCTGTACGGTAAATCCTAACATTATCATGCTCGACCTGGGACTCCCGGATATTGATGGTGTAGCAGTCATTGAAGGAATACGCAAGGTTTCGCAAATTCCTATTCTTGTATTATCTGCACGGGAACAGGCAGAAGATAAAATTACCGCACTTGATGCCGGAGCGAACGATTATATAACAAAACCGTTCAATATGGGCGAGTTGCTTGCTCGTATCCGCGTCATGGAACGCTTTATCATTCATGAAAAAACTTCTGAACCTGCTGATGTTTACCGCTTTCTCGATTTAACCATTTATCTGCAAAAACATCGTGTTTTCCTTGGAGAGGATGAAGTTCATTTAACCCCACTGGAATATAAACTCCTTGTACTTCTGGCATCAAATTACGGCAAAGTTATTACTCACCGTCAAATAATAAAAGAAGTATGGGGCTACTCCGAAACTGGTGATACAAAAAGCATTCGGGTATGTATGACTTCTCTGCGGCGAAAAATCGAAACAGACACATCCCACCCCAAATTCATTTTTACCGAAATCGGCATAGGCTATCGGTTTACAGATACTCGTTCATAAGGAGGAACTATGAGTTATAGAAACTTTGATTTAAAAAACGGAAGAAATCTCACAATGCTCACAGATTTTTATGAGATCACTATGGGTAATGGTTATTTTAAAAATAATGTTGGAGAGCAAATAGCATATTTTGATATGTTCTTCAGAAAGATACCAGATGATGGTGGATACTGTATTTTATCAGGTCTTGAGCAAGTTATTGCCTATCTTCAAGCATTAAATTTTAATGATGATGATATTAAATATTTACGAGACAAAAATTTATTTGATGAAAATTTTTTAACTTATTTAAAAAACTTTAAGTTTTCATGCGACGTATGGGCTGTACCTGAGGGTAATCCAGTTTTTCCGAATGAACCGCTTATAATCGTGAGAGGACCTGTTATTCAAGCTCAATTCGTTGAAACTATGATCCTCCTTACCATCAATCACCAGACCTTAATAGCTACTAAAGCTTCAAGGATTTGCAATGCAGCTTCTGGAAGATCGGTATTGGAATTTGGTTCAAGGCGTGCTCAAGGATATGATGGATCTATATTTGGTGCTAGAGCTTCATACATCGGTGGATGCGCTGCAACTTCCTGCACTATCGCAGAAGAACTCTTCGATATTCCAGCAAGTGGAACCATGGCTCACAGTTGGGTCCAATTGTTCGATTCAGAATACGACGCTTTTAAAGCCTGGGCTGATGTATACCCTGAAAATTGCAGTCTTTTAGTTGACACTTATAATGTGCTTAAATCTGGACTCCCTAATGCTATAAAGGTATTTAACGAGCTTTCCTCAAAAGGATTTAAGCCCAAATCAATTCGAATCGATAGTGGTGACATAACTTATCTCACTAAAGAATGCAGAAAAGCTTTAGATTCTGCAGGATTTCATGATGTAAAGATTTTAGTCTCCAATTCTCTTGACGAATACATAATTCAAGAGGTTTTAAGACAAGGTGCCCAAATCGATATGTTTGGAGTTGGAGAAAGGCTCATTACAGCAAAATCAGAACCAGTTTTCGGTGGTGTTTATAAGCTCACTGCAACTGAAATTCATGGGAATGTTATTCCTAAAATTAAAATCTCAGAAAACCAAGAAAAGATCATCAATCCTGGATTTAAAAAGATTTACAGGATATTCGATAAAAAAACAGATATTGCGCAAGCTGATTTAATCGCTCTTTATGATGAAGAAATAGATTTTTCGAGTCCAATAGAAATATTTGATCCAGTATATACCTGGAAGAGAAAAAAGATAACTGACTATTATGTGAAAGATCTTCTTGTAAAAGTGTTTGATAATGGTAATTTAATTTATAAATCTCCTTCAGTTCAAGAAATAGCATCTTACTCAAAAAAAGAGCTTGGTAAATTGTGGCCAGAAATTCTAAGGCTGGAGAACCCTCATATCTATTATGTGGATTTATCAGAAAAACTTTGGAATGTCAAAAATGATATGTTAATGAGTTATTCAAATAAATTTTAAACCTCACAAGGTGTGTTTCATATTTAATTGACACTCTAAGTTTAAGTATTATAAAAAAAGAATGTGTCAACTAAATATGATCATTTTTGAAGCACACCCCTCACAAAACTACCGGCTTTCAGCCGGTAGTAGATAAATATATAGGCATCAGCTTTCATCTCCTTCAGTTTCAAACATTGTCATTCTTACAACTCTACCACACTTCGCATCTTCAATAGACTTATTTAATTTTAACATATAATCCAAATTTTCAGCAGCTTTCTTTAGTTCTTCATATTCATCAAGAGTTATAAGAACTAAATGCTTACTTTCTTTTCTTGTTACAAGTAAAGCTTCATGTTCATCATAAACCTTGTCGCAATATTCTTTAAAATTACCTCTAACTCTTGTTGCATTATCAGCAATCATTGCTTAATCACCCCACCTATTTTTATTAGTATGAGCTATTAATTAAATTTTAGCACTATAATCTACAAGTATCAATAATTAAAAATGACTTAGTAGTTTTTTAGTTGTATTTTTGAACAATAGCGTCAAAATCTTTTGAATAATTATCAAGTATTTGTTTTAAAGTTTTATTATCATAATTCTGATCTAGAACATTACAATACTTTTCTTGAAGCTTTTTCAACTCAATCATTTTCATTTGATCTTCTTTAGAAAGAGATTCTAGATATTGTTTACCAATATTATCATTATCCCAAATTACCGCATCTAAAGTACCTAGTTGGACCTCCAACTCAAATCTATAATCATAAGTATCTGTAGCTATTTCCAATTCTGAGATTTTATTTACTATTTTCTTAATTTTCTCTTTATCTTTTTCATTTTCTTTTTCTAATTTTTCCTTTTCTTTTTTCAAATTCTCAATTTCTTTTAAAGCTTTATCTCTTTCAGAACCTGGCTTTGTTAAATCAATTTCTTTTGTTAAACTATTATTTGTTGTATCTAAATCTGCTTCTGTATTTAATGTATTTAAACTATTATTTGTTGTATTTGTATCACTAATGTTTGCCGAAGCAACATTATTATTGAAATATACTATTGTTGTTAAAGAAACTGCTATAATAACAATAAAAATAAATATTCTTTTTATTTTCATATTGATAACCCTCCTCTTTATATCATTATAATTTCTTTACTTATTCATGTCTATATATTACAATATAATTAATTAGCTAACTTTTTTGAGGTGATTAGATGAAAGAAGAAGTTGACAATATACCTTATTTATTAGATGATTTTTTAAATTATCTTCTTTCAATTAAAGGTAAATCGAAGAATACTGTATACGGATATAAAACTGATTTAGCATTATTTTTTAAATATTTAAAATTTCGCCAAAATAGAAACATACCATTTGAAGAAGTCAATATACAGAATATAGATATCGATTTTATAAAAAACATTAAATTATCTGATATGTATTCCTTTATTGGATTTTTAGAGCAAAAAAGAAACAATGGCAATTATGCAAAAGCTAGAAAAGTTGCAGCGATTAAATCATTTTATAAATATCTTTATAAAAAAATAAAGCTCATAGATGAAAACATCGCTGAAAACCTTGAAAGCCCTAAAATATCCAAGAGAAACCCTATGTATCTTTCCTTAGATGAAAGCAAGAATTTATTGAACTCCATTGAAGGAAAATTCTACGAAAGAGATCTGTGCATGGTAACTTTATTCTTAAATTGTGGTATGAGACTTAGCGAACTTTGTGGTATAAATATATCTAATATAAAAGATGATACTTTAACAGTAATCGGCAAGGGCGATAAAGAGAGGACAGTGTATTTAAACAATTCATGCCTAAAAATTCTCTCAATTTATTTGCAAAAAAGAAAGAGCATTCAAACTAAAATTGTTGAAGATTCTAAAGATGCACTATTTATAAGCAAGAATTACTGTCGCATAGATAAGAGAAATGTAGAAAGAATTATTAAAAAATATGTAATAAAAGCTGGTCTCAATTCAAAATTATCTCCACATAAATTAAGGCATACCGCTGCAACACTTATGTATAAATATGGGGATGTAGATATTAGAAGCCTTCAACAAATTTTAGGTCATGAAAATGTATCAACTACCCAAATCTACACTCATGTTGACGATGAAAAGTTAAGAGAAGCTGTAAGCTTAAACCCATTAAATATATAAAAAGGAGTTAAATTATGGAAAGGAATAAAAGTTTAGGATCAAAAACTGCCTTTAATTCAAAACAATTATTTAAAATGTATATTTTATCCAGGCTTGTAAAAGGTGAAAGCATATATGGAAATCTCATATACGAAGATTTAAAATCATTATTTGTAAGTACATTTTTTTCTCCTTCATATTCAGTCATATACGACACATTGCATAATTTAGAATATAATAACTATATAGTGAGCTCCTGGACTGGTTCCAATGATATTAAAAACAGGCAAAAAAGATTATATAAAATTACAGATAAAGGCATCATGCATTATAACTCAACTGTAGCAAATTTTGTGGATGATTTAAAATCAAATAAATATGTAATAGAAAAATTTATTTCATTATTATCATAATATTAGAACATGAGTTTGTTTTTTTTTTCAATATATGATATAATTAATTTAATTTATTTAAGGGTGTGTAATGTATGTCGACTAATAATATATCTAATCGAGGAAAACAAAAAGATGTTTTTGTATTCATAAAAAATTACATTTCTCAAAAAGGATACCCTCCTTCTGTAAGAGAAATATGCGTTGGTGTAGATTTAAAATCAACTTCTACAGTGCATGGACATATTGAGAGCTTAATAAAAAAAGGCCTATTAAAAAAAGATCCAACAAAGCCTAGAACTCTAGAATTAACAGATAAAAAAGAGCTCATAACTATACCAATTGTGGGAACGGTTACTGCAGGAGCACCCATTTTAGCAGTTGAAAACATTCAAAATGAATTTGTGCTCCCAATTGAATTTACAAAATCAAATGAAGAATTATTTATGCTTAAGATAAAAGGAGATTCCATGATAGAATGCGGCATAATGGATGGGGATCTTGTAATCGTTCAAAAACAAGAAACTGCAAAAAACGGAGATATCGTAGTAGCTCTCATAGAAAACGATGCAACTGTTAAAAGGTTTTTTAAAGAAGAAAACCATATCAGGTTGCAGCCTGAAAATAAAAGACTGAAGCCAATTATTGTGGATGATTGCAGTATTCTAGGCGTACTCATAGGTCTATATCGAAAATTATAAAAAATGCTCCCTCTAAATTAGTTGGGAGCATTTTTTATTAAAATATAACATATGTTGAATATTTATTCTTAATAGGTAAATCATTAAAATATAGTATTGTTCTTTGGAGGTATTTAATGATGAATCAAAAACTGCTGGAAGATGAAATTTCAAAGAAAAATATATTTCATAGTAATAACTTAAGCTTGTTTAAACCAAGTTTAAATGAAAAATATGCCCTGGTTTCAAAAGCTATTGAGGATGTTTATTTTAAAATGGATAAGATGGAAAGAAAAATTGACAATACAATAAAATGGGTTGGCAATTTGTGTATAGCTACTATAGTAGGTATTATTTTTATTGTTTTAAGCATGAGTGTAATCACCTTTACCATAATTGTTACACTTTTAAAATAATATTCCTATATTCTAATTATTTTTTTGAGGTGTAAAATGAGTTCAGATTTAACTGATGATGGTTTAAAGGAAATTGATGATAATAATTTAAATGAAATAGATGCGATAGAATTGATAGGTAAAAGCGATAATCTACATATTGATTCTGATACAACAATAAATAAAATTAAAAAAAATAAATTCAGAAATAGCAAATTTAAAAAATTACCTATAAAAACTCTTATCAAAACTAAAACCGATATTGATGAGACAGATAATATTTTAAAAGACTTGGAAAATATTAATTTACAATTAAATCAAATGGACGAAAATCTCGATAATACATTAAAATGGGTAAGCAATGTCTGTATAATAACAATCTTAGGTATGGTCGTTATAATAATTACTATAGCAGCTGCGGTAGTTTTCGTGATCAATAATCTACTGTAAAAATGCTATAGAGATTCCCCATAGCATTTTTATAAATCTATTCATTAAGAGCTTTCAATGTCATCATTTTCTAGACTAGAAATGAGTTCACTCACATATGCAGCTGAAGATAGTATTAAATTATATTCCTGATCGCTTAGCCCCTCAGCATATCCTTTGCAAACAAGGTCATGTATTATTTGATTGGTATTTAATATATTTTTTTTTTGAACCTTAGTTATGATAATCTTGCCCATATCCCTCTCCTAATTATAGTTATACTTTTAGCATATAACAAAAATAATTTTTATTCTACAATAAGCTGCCTGAAAACGTCTTTTTATGATGTTTTCAGGTCAGTATTAACTCAAAAAAAATCTAAAATTTCTATAATAAATATATTCTGTTCTTGTTCAATTCAAATTTTAATTTATCTATAAAACATTCCCTTAACTCAGCATTGTCAAATATTCTGGTCTTTTTCGGCATATTAAACCTATATTTTTTCTCAAAAGTAAGTATTTTTATTATTCTATCCCCCAGTAGCTTGTCTTTAATTTTTATATTTTCGATGTCGTTAAGATTGATCTCTTCAGTGGAAATAATTTCAAGATCAAATCCTTCAAGCTCTGATAAAACTATGCTTACATCATCTATGCTTGCGATTCCAAACTTAGTTTTTCCATTAATGAAAGAATCTATTGAAAATTTAGATAAAGTATGTAATGGAGAAATTGAGTAAGTAGTATAGCATCCATATGCTTTTTCTCTATTTTTCTTCATATATGTAATTTCTTCAATAAACTCATTAGACAATATTCTCATATATATCCTCCAAATTATTAAATATATGTTAATTAAATTATATATTATTTAAAATTTTATTTCAATATTATTTAAAAATAATTATATAATAAAAATAAACACTGAATTATTTGGAAAAATATCTTGTTTTAAAATTAATTAATAGTTATTTAACAGTTTGTTAGTTTTTTTTTAATAAATTTATATTATAATTTAAATATAGGAACAAACATATTACATTCTAAGTTCATTAGAGCTTTTGCAAAACTCTAATTTTATATAGAAAGCCCTATAAGATATTATATTCTTATTAGGGCTTTTATTGATACTAATATCTAATATTTAAAATCTTTTTGAACCCAGGTATCATCACTCTATCAATGCTCTTTACTGTTTCATCGTAAACTTCTTTAGAATCCTGAAGGATTTCAAGTATGAATTTAACTTCAATACCCTCATCTTTTTTTGTTAAAATATAGGATGTATATATATAATTCTCTGGAATATCTTCAAGTTCTAAGCGCGGATCAAAGCTTGAATATTTAATGTATTCATAAGGCTTATATTCTAAAACTGTTCCCCGTGTATACATTTTACGACCCATAAATCTTCCAGTAAATTTTATATCGCTTCCTACAGTCCAATCTGAAATTACTTCACAACCGAACATATAGTGCTTAGTATATTCTGATTTTGTAAGTACATCCCAGATTTTTTCCTCACTCTCTTTAACAAGTACACTTCTTTCTACTTTAAAACCATCGCTCATAGAATATTCTCCTTATTATTTTTGTTGTATTTTTCACCAAAAAAAATATTTATATGCAAATTTTACTGTATCAGCAAAATAAATATTTTATATTAGCCCAAAAATATGATATAAAATCATAAGTGTTAGTGGCTAGACACTAGACACTAACCACTAGCCACTAGCCTTAAGTATTCTGCGATAATCCTTGCAAGATATTTTTGAGAATTCCGAGCTTCTTCTAAAGTATTGCAAACTGAGCCAACTTCTATTAGCACATTATTTGAACTTAAATCTTGATTAAAAAAAGATGATCCGCCCTCATATGTATATGTTCCCTTGCATAATCCAGGAAATAATCTGTCTGAAATAGCGATGAGATCTTGTGCAACCTTCAAATTTTTTTCTGCTCCCTTGTGTGACAAATCTAATACAAACATTATTTTAGCAACTCTTTCCCCATTGATAACGGCAGTTTCAGCTTCAACATTATCAACTGAATCCCTATGCATATCTATTATTAGTTTATATCCAGAATATTTTGCGAGAGCTTCTTCTAAAGTAGCTCTAGAACTTTTATAAGCTCCAACATATACCTCATCGTGTACAATATCGTCATGTCTTGATGCAATCCCATAATCATTCTCTAGTAGATCGCATAACGTTTGCCCAAGACCTGATATATTATATCTTTTTTCTTCGCTAATTTTAAAATCAATTGGATCAGCTACATTGAAAAAAGATTCTGATGTATGGGTATGATATATATATACTTGTGGATTATTTTCATCTAATGCTTGTCTTAAAGAAGCATTATATACAGCTTCATCATTTTGACTAGTAATTGTGGTACCATCATTTAAGTTTAAACCAGGCAATGATAATTTAGTGGTAATCGCAGTTTTATCATAGTATTTAAGCCATTTTATTTCACTTTTCAATACTGCCTGTGTAATATTGAGTTTTACATTTAAAAGATTGCTTAAAAAGCTAACATTATTGCGCAATATGATAATAAATAAAATTATTATTACAATATATAAGCCACCATTGCTCTTTTTGTGGGTTTCTTTATCTGTATTCACTTAATCCCCCCTACTAACCACTAGCCACTAGCCACTTATACTATTTATCTTTTAAGTATTCTGCAATTACTCTTGCAAGATATTTTTGAGAGTTTTGAGCCTCTTCATAGGTATTACAATCGGCTCCTACTTCTACTTCAACTAAATTTCCACTTAAATCTTGATTAAAATGACCACTACCATTATTATATGTATATATTCCAGGGTATATAAATATTCCGCTCCCATTTGTTTCCCTTATTAATCCAGGAAACAATCTGTTAGCTATGTCGATGAGATCTTTTGCTGTTTGCTCATTTTTTTCTACACCATCATGGCTTAAATCTATGACAAACATTAATTTAGCAACTGATTCCCCATTGATAGTAGCAGTTACAGCGTCTTTTTTGCTTGCTTCAACTGAATCCCTATGCATATCTATTATTAATTTATAGTTTGGATATTTTGCAAGTGCTTCTTCTAAAGTCACTCTAGAATCTGCATATGCTCCTATGTATGGTTCATTATGTATTAAATCATCGTGCGTTGTTGCTATTCCATAATCATTTCCTATTATATCGCACAGCATTTGTCCAAGTCCTGACATATTATGTGATTTTTCTTCGCTATCTGTTGGTGTATTATCCGCTTTTGTTACCCCCATTGAAGGATCAGCTACGTCAAAATATGATTCTGTTGTATGAGTATGATAAACATATACTTGAGGGTTATTTATATCCAATTGTTGCTTTAATGAAGCATCATATACTTCTGTGTCGCCTTGGCTTGTAGCTATTGTACTATTACCTTTTATTAAATCATCAGTATTTAAGTTAAAACCAGAAATCGATGGTTTACCATCTTTAGCTACGGTTGTGACTGTGGTTTTATCAAAATATTTAAGCCATGTTATTTCATGGGATAGTATTGCTTCTGTAATATTGAGCCTTATGTTTAAAAGATTATCCAAAAAACTATTATTATCATGTATTATATCAGTATTTTCTAATTTAAATGATTCAAAACTACTGGAAACAGGTTTATCTTTTAAATTTACTTGTCTTTTAAATACTATCACAAATGCAATGAGAACGCATAATATAATTATAATATATAAACGTATACCAATTTTATTGTGATTTCTTTTATCTGTATTCACATAATTCCCCCCTTATATCTTTATTAAATATATGGTGGAGGGTAAGAATATATTCATAAAAAAAGAATCTATATCTCATTCCATTAAGTCCAATTTATAATATTTGGACTTAATAATGTTCCTATTTCTTTAAAAAACTTTTCAAAAAATTCTGTGAAGTTTTTACATTATTTTTGGATTTTTCCTATTTAATTGTTCACTAATTTGTCCTTTAGAATTTCATCTAAGGAATTCAGGATTACGAGGGGTTTGCATCTTTTTCTAATAATCGACTTATTGACCTCTCTTATTCAATTTTACTAAATCAGCGTCTGTGTAATTCCTCAATATTCCTTGCATTTACAATGTTAAAATTATTTTTATTTATCATGTCTTTTTCTAAATAATATTTGATCTCTTCTTCATTGTAAGCGATGTTGCAGTATTTCTTTGAGTTATTTGTATGAAACACGCCTTGGTAATTCATTATTGCATATTTATTAAAATCAGCCGCAAATTCAAAAAATTTATCGACTAAATGCCTTGTCACTGTAATTTTAATTGTAGTCCTAAATGGTACCAATTCTTTAGCTTTTTCAATCATCTCTAAAAGTTCTGGAAGCTTCATATTGTCTTTTACAGTCAAGAATTTTATCCTGTGGATCGTGTTGATATTCTCTATTCCAAAATTCTCTAATATTGCAACTTGCATTTCGTGGTTCACTCTCGCTAAATACCTTCCGGCTTGTAAGTTTATCCTTTTCTCTAAAAGCAGCACCATAGCCTCTTCGCAAAGCTTTTTAAGGCATAGATAATTATACACCGTATTCCTTGAAATTAAAAACTCTTCAGCCAAAGCTTGAGCTAAATTCATCTCGGATCTATAAGTCTTGGTGCGCTTTAAAATAGTATAGCGTTCAATAATCGCTTTCATTAGAATGGTTTTATCCATGGACCTGTAAGCCAAATTAGAGTCTAAGATCATTGCACGGATATAATACTCGTCAATCTCGTCATAATCTAGCACGTAGCAGGGGGCTTTTTTATAGCGAATATCTTGCGTATTTTCAAATAGATTTTTAAGGGCAGTTAACCTGGATTGACCACATATCACAGTGTAATCATCATGGTTTTTTTGGCTATATAATATCAATGGACATAGTATTCCCATAGTTTCCACTGAAGAAATTAAGGTGACCAATTGCTCTGTATTAGGTTTCTTAAAGTAGTTCCAGTTAGGAGGACAAGGAGTAATAAGGTCTATATCTACATATTGAAAGTTTTTATAGATATCAACGCCATAAGTGAAATTTTCACTTCTTCTCTTTAAGATCTTCGCTTGCCTTTTTCTTTCCATCTCTTCCTTTTCTAAAGGAGAGGGATCATCAGGAGCGATAATTTCTTGAATTTGAATTTGTTTAGGATCATTTTTAACTCTTTTAGTAGGGAATAAATCATCTCCAAAGGAGCTTTCAATATTAAATCCCATTGTACCTAATATGGTATCAATGTCTTTATTAGAATTTTTCATATCAAACCTCGCACATACTTATTTTAATTTATTATATGCTGGAGATTTTAAATAGTGATAAAAAGCTATCGTAAAGTTTTAATGCTTCATGATAACTTAAAGTTTATTATATATCAAAATTTAGTCATTGTAGTGTCCTCTACATTGTAAGATATTTAAATTTCCATTAGTATCAAGCTCATAAGTCAATCTATTTTTTGAGTCTATTCTTCTACTATAAACTTCTCTATCATTTTGATATTTTAAAATCTCAGGATTTCCCATTCCTTTTAAAAGTCCGTTTCGCTGAATGTCCTTTATTAAGTCATTGATTCGTTTAGTTGTCTTATTATCTCTCATCGTCCACTCCATAAATTCAATCCATGCTTCTTCATCGAATAAAATTTTCATCAATACTATCCTTTCAGTTTATCAACTTTATCAATGCTCGTATGCTTCTAGCTCCTCAATAGTCTTCTCAACGAATTTTCCAGCTTTAATATTTGCTCTTGCTCGCTCTATCCTCTCCCAGAAGTTTTTTTCTTGCATATTATCTAACATTGAATTAAATTCATCTTCTGACATCACAACAATGTTTCTTTTATCAGGACGAGTTACTATAAATATTTCTCCACTTGCTGCAAGCTCACAATAATCTTTAAATTTATCTCTTAAATCCATAGCTTTTATAGCTCTCATTTTCTTACCTCCTCATAATAAACGTATTAATTCTCATACTTATATTATATGCAATTTCCATATGTTTGTGTATAAAAAAATAAAAATCATTTTTCATAGTTATAAAACTCTTCATTTTTCAAAAACACTTCTTTTCGTAAAGCTCCTATTTTATTAAACCCGAATTTTTCATAAACCTTGATTGCTCTTTTGTTAAACGATCTTACTTCTAAAACAATTGGCTTTTTATATTCCTCTCCAGCATATTCGAAAATCATTGGCATAATTATATTGCTTAAACCTTTACCACAGCAATCAGGTCTTAATCCTATGCCAAATTTTAAATGATCATCTTCATCGATAAGTCTAAAATATCCTATTAATTTAGGCTAATTTTTATATCCATAAGATATCACTGCATGAAACTTTAATCATATCACATCTCCCCACTTCGCTTTTCTAGCCCTTTTATAAAGGTTACCTTCTCTTTTAGAGATCACAACATTTTTAATTCCATCTTTGGTACACAAATCTAAAGTAACCTTCCCCTTTTCCACATAAGGATGACGCAATATCCTTCTATATGTAACATCATATTTTTCACGAGTGACTGCTATATAAGTAAACTTTTCATCTTCATAGGAAAGATCCCCATCCTTTAGCTTTCGATGCATAATACTTCGAACAATACGGCAGGAAAAATGGCACCATTCTTCCAAGCTAATTTCACATTTAGATTCATGAGGACATGGAGCTACAATATTAGCACCAAGTTTAAGCAAAAGATCTCTTGTTTTTATCATATTCAAAAATGAAATAGATGTTCCTGGTTCTACTATTAAAAGCATCATATTGGCTGCATTCCATAGTTTCTCAATGACTTTCATTCTTTCTTCTTCTTTCATTTCATTTAAAACATAAGAAGCAATCACTAAATCTGCTTTTTTAGGAATGCTTTCATTTACTACATCATGTTTTATCCACTCTGCACCAGATAAAGGCAAAGAAGCTCCTTTCATAAAACTTTTACCAATTTCGATCATAGCATCTTCTTGCTCGAAGCAAGTAATACTTTTTAAATCTACTAGAGAATTAACAGCCCAAGCAGCAGCACCAGTACCAGAGCCTACATCCATTAGAGATACTGGACTTATTTCAGTAATTTCCAGAGCATAATTTAGTGCTGTGTAAACAGATCCAAATGTTGCTGGCATCCTTACTATAGAATATGCAAGTGCTTCATTATTGTCACTAATTAAGGGTTTTCCACTTCCATTGTTATTCCTATATCTAATGCTTAACTCATTAGAGTCTTTATATAATTCATAATGTTTTATCCCTTCTAATCGGTTATCTATTGCACATTTAAGCCCATGAGGTAATTCCAAATCGTTTCAACTCCCAAGAATTAAGTAATAAATATTTTATATAATCTATTCTATTATACGCAACTAAGTGTAACAAATGTGATACTATATAGTAAATAAAAAAAAAAGCCGATCAAATCAGCCTTTTATTTTTAATATTTAACTTTAATTTGTTTTATTAGCTTTTTCGGCTTTTTGAGCAGCTTTTGCAGCTTTCTCAGCAGCCTTTGCTTCCTTTTGAGCAGCTTTTTCTTCCTTAGTAAGTTTAATCCCATCTTCAGATACAGTTATGGTAATATCTTTTGATACTTCATTTCCATTAGCTCCTGTTACGTAATAAGTAAGTTTATATTTTCCTAACGTTGTAGTATCCACAATACCTTTAACGTTCATTTTATTAGATATGTCGTCCCCTTTTCCACCTTTGTCAATAGCTTTAGTATCTGCAAATGGATCAAATTCAGCTCCTAATTTTATAGTGTTGCTTTTAGCTTTAATAACCGCATCATTTGGATCTACTACATTTGTTGTATTTGATTCTGTGCTTTCTGTACCTGTTTGAGCTTTGGTCACTTTTTTGACCTTTACAGTAATGGATTTAGTAACATCACCTACTGAATATTCAACGGTATATTTGCCAGCAGTATTAACATCTACATCATTTTTAGTTACAGTGACAGATTTTGTGATATCTTTCCCATTTTTGTCGGTAGCCGTTACATAATCCATAGGATCAAATTTATCCCCTACATTTATAGTTACATTTTTTGCTGTTATTTTAGCTTTTGTAGCCGCATTTACATTACTAATAAATCCAAGAGATAAACTGAACATTACAACAATCGCTGTAATCATAGCTAAAATATTTGTTTTTCTTTTCATATCTTTCCTCCGTTTAAAATTTTTTTAATAGTTATTTTACGACTTTTACCTTAACAGTTTTAGAAACAGTTTTCCCTGTATAACCTTTGACATTATAAGTTATCTTATATGTACCAAGGACATTAGTATTGACCTTATCAATACCCACAACATTAAGATAACAGCCAAGATCTATACCATTCCCGTTATCATCAACAGCTTTTACACCTGCCATAGCTTCTGAATTTCCAAAATTGCTTCCTTTTTTTATTTTTATATTTGAAGCAATTATTACAGGATTCTTCGTTGCTATTGGCAATGAATCCCTAGGAACACATATAGGTGTAGTTTCTAATACAAATGCAGGTTTTGACGCAGGTGCTTCAGTAACATTAGCAGGCTTAGGCACTGATGCACAAGTAGTATTAACTATATTTCCACCAACTGGTTGAGTGGACCCACCTCAAGCAAATGCAGTTTGTACACTTGTTGAAAATAGCATAGCTCCTACCAAAGAAGCTACAATCACCTTTGAAATTTTCATTTTAATCCCCCTCGTATAATAAATAAATTTTAGTTCACTTTATATTAATTATATCCCATATGCTTTTATTTTTCTACTTTTTTATTCTCATTTTTTAATACTAAAAAAGTTTAAAATTGTGATTAAAAATTATCACTTTTCTAATCAATTACTGTATTGAATATCCGGCCTACTTAAAGCTTTCTGGATAAGCTCAACATTTTTCTTCTCAATATCATTAAGTGAATCCATTTGTCCATAGTTTAATCCCTTTCCATTATAAAACTCTTCTAAGCTTCTAACGAGAACAGGTTTGTCTAAAGACACATCATACTCTGATAATAGTTTATAAGAGATATTAGGGAATATCAATGAATTATTCATGATTTCATTTTCATATGCTAAAATAAAATCAGTATTTTCTATCTCAATCATTGATAAAGGTGATTGCATACTATCAAATTCAGGTGGACTATACTTTAGAGGGATATTCAAATACCACTGTTTTGAATAAAACCATTTATTTAAGAATGAATCTCTAAATAGCCTTCCATGTCTTGCAAATATTTCATTTCTTGCTATTCTTAGTTCTGCTAAACTTAAACCTGTCAAATCACTTTTAGCAACATGTTCAGAAGAGCTTTTTCCCAGTATATAATCTTTCTTGCTATAATCATCGTTAAAAATGTTATCCACAGGATTTGGAATATACTTTCTCGAGGTCATCCCTGTATATCCCTGATTTTCGTCTGCAATTAACCTAATAGTTCTAGAAATATTAGCATCATTTTTATTTGGAGATATATAAGTTACCTCATATAAATTCCTCTGCATTTTATATATATTAGAATAAATATTTGCTAAAGCTTCACTTAAGTTTTCAGTATTTGCGGATATAAATTTACCATTGCATTTACTTGTTAAATCTTTTAAATCTATAAACTTTGACTCGTCTCCTATACCAATTATATATAGTGGAATCCCAGTTGAATTGCACATTTTAACAACATCGTCATAAGTATAACTGCTTTCATTATCAATATTATTACCATCAGTAAATGCTATTACGCATTTTGCACCTTTTTGAAAACTTGTACTATTTAATGCAGCACATAGAGCATCATAAAAAGCCGTTCCACTATTTGGATATATGTTGTCTATAGCAGTATATAAATCACTTAAGTCA
>Ga0209629_10000270_pt1 | contig 26818 bp, 18 predicted proteins | sample TergutCu122P5_FD_187286 | JGI IMG/M metagenome (GOLD analysis project Ga0209629, IMG submission 187286) | Cubitermes ugandensis P5 segment gut microbial communities from Kakamega Forest, Kenya - Cu122 P5 (SPAdes) (version 2) | ecosystem: Host-associated > Arthropoda: Insects > Digestive system...
CCAATTGTTCATAACCCTGATAAGAATCGACTGCACAGATGCTTGGCACAGAAGGGGGCCCACATTGAGCACCTTATGTAACGGTAAGCATGGAACCTGTAAATGCTTGTAACTTCTTAAGAAATAAGGATATCTGAAGACGGACTTCACCATTGTGTTCCTCATCAAATTCCAGTCCTAAAACATGTATCACATTACCCCCTTCCCGTTTAAAATGTTCGACCGGAATCCAATATGGCCGCCTACAAAATGGCGGCCGTCAAGGTCATCCCACCTAATGACTTCCCCCTCGACCTAATAAGGTCACATATGGTTGTTATCCATCTATTCCTCATGCTTTGCGATTTACAAAGGGTGGTAAGGGACTTATGCCTCACCTGTATATTTCGTGCAATCATGTTTTCCATATGCGATGAGATACATCAGTACCCAACAGCGCCGATATTGTTTATTATTATTATTATATAGGTGAGAAAGAACAGCAAGATGCACAATTTTTCTTAATAATTTATTTCAATTAAATTATCCTCGACATGTTTCGAACAAATAATTGTCCATCTTCAGAAGGTCTGTACAAGCAGATTACAGTATTTTTCCGCGCATTTTTGAGGAGTCTAGTCGCTGACCCGATACATTTAGTATCAATCTATCATGTCAGCGACTAGACTCCTCATAAAATGCGTGGAAAAATACTGTAAGCTGCTTGTACAGACCTCCTGGTGATGAACAATTATTTGTTCGAAACATGTCGAGGATAATTTAATTGAAATAAATTATTAAGAAAAAGTGTGCATCTTGCTGGTCTTTATAATGTATATGTGTATCATGAGGCATGGTTCAGAAAATGTAAAGATGATGATGTTGATGTTTGTGCTATAGTTATTCTCAAGCAAGATTTAAGGTTCTCACAGCGATGTTTCTTAAGACTCATTTCTTCTAGGGGGTGACGCTGTGTCGTCAGTTGTGTAGTTTCCAACGTTCCGAGGTTACTACGATCCTGCGAAGAGTAGAAAAGTACGCATAGAACGACTCAGCGTCCCATTCCGGAAGAAATTAATCTTCATTTGTCATCACGTTACTTTTTTCCTCGAAGTAGGTGTTATGAGTGAATTAATAGCAGGTCTTGTCTTATTGGTAAGCGTGTCAGCTTATGTCTCCGACGGTACCGAACGGATTACGGTTAATTTTGATGCGAATGGTCGGCACTAAACCCCGTTGGGCGCGCTTAGTTTTGGCTTTTACAGGTTCTACTTTGGTTTAAGTTCAGTTTTTAGTTTTTTCCCCCTAAAATGAATTTTGTTAATAAATTTAGTACACAGCATAAAATTGGGCATACAATGATTTAGAAACTCCTTTAGTTTCAATAGATATTTAGACCTTTTAATACGTAATTTTGAAGTCGAAGTCAAGAGATTCTCCTCCATCCCAGTTCACCTATCTTCATGCTGAGGCTGCGTTTTTGTGACAAATTGACCTGTAGTGCAGTTGTGATGTTGGAATAAAGTCATGACAGTACTGCATTCATTTATGGTTACTATGTTGAGCTGAACTCTCCATGGACTGCTATAGCCAGCCGTTTTGGGACGCCCGTATGAGTTGATTGGCATGTGTTTGGTTTATGGTGTGTTTGATATGTATATGTATATATGTATAATAATCAATGAAAGTATTTTTCATGTAATTTTATGTGGGTTATCATTTGCGGATTGTACAAAACGACAGCCCTCTGATTTATGAATTCGTGCAAATGCTGTTTTGTTTTACATTGCTCTTTGATTTTATATCGATCAGACTTGGAGCAATTCGCTGTTAGGCAAGAGAGATTTTGTAGGGGTGCATTTCGATCTCCTGTTGTTGATGGACAGGGGATATCGTATGTGGCAGGTGACGTTTTTAATATAATGACAGTTAAAAAGTGACTGACACTTTTGACAAGTGCAGGATGCACGAAAAGCAACGTCATCACATTAACTGTTACCGTAACGGCTCCAGTTTTGTCTCTTGTGCTTGCTCTTTGACCGATACCGATTATCCTTCTTGGAAAAGTGTGACAGATTTAAAATTCCACGGAATCGCCGAATGCACAATGTTGTCAATTTGTTTATGCAGGCTAAACATAATCGTAGAAAGTTATAATCATATGGATACCATAATAGATCGGAAATATTGTGTTACGCTTCAGAAAATCGGGATTGTTGGTTGCGTAGTAACGCACGGTGAATGAAAATGCTGCTATCCATGACCTTCAGTTTTAGCTTTGCCGCTTTGGGAAAATGTAAACCTGTCAAATTAAAAACGGCCAGTTGTGAATTGGAAGGTCTATGTAACTACAATTATAGCCTTCTTTCTTGCCATACATACTTCATACACCCGTTCTTCCTGCCTTCCATCCAGCCATCCATCCGTCTTGCCGTCCATCCATCCATCCATCCATTTGCCCATCCATCAAATCATACGTCCACCCATTAACAACAGTATTTTCGATTTAGATTTTCTTTTATATACGTGAATTTCACTTATAGGTATGTATTTCTGTCAGATAGAACCTATGTTTTCTTACCGTGGAAAGGGGTTTCACTCATTGAGAGAACTGAATAGAATAAGAATAAACAATATCAAATGGTATTTATTTATCACTTTAATTTATATGAATTGTGAGAACAATAACAATAACGACAACAAAACAATGAGAAGGTATTTGCATTGTTTCCGATTTTTGTTAACTATGCAGTAACTTGTTGAGCTTATCTCGACATCACTGTGTAAGGAAGAAGTTAATATTTTGTTACCTAGGGGGAGGGTGACTCGATATTTTGCAACTAATCTAAGTCGATTGATGCTGATCTCATAATAAAGGTTTGCCCTCTTGAAGTTGAACATGGATTTTTATACCGAATTTAGAGATTTGTGCAGACATTTCGAAAATTGTTTTGCTTCTAACGCTTGATCTATCTGAATCATGTATCATTTTATGTAAATTTTTGGTACTTCGCATAATGAGGAATTATGTAATCTGTAATCTCCCCCAAATAACGTTAATGTAATGATAAATTCAAACTGGATGAGTTGGGCGGGACATATGTTACGCACGTGTTACCTGACACAATCCTTGGAGGCTTTTTTTAGGAAAGGCAAAAGCAAAGGACCGTTTTCGGCTCTAAGAGATGGAATGATATGAAATTATGTACATTCCTTGAAGTGGACGTAATTTCTTGTCTGCCCGAACGCCTATTAATTCCTTGTTGTTAGGTAGTCATTTAGTGTTCATGAAATCATGAATCGAGAGCAACTTTTTCTAGCGGCCCCAAAAGAGTGAATCCATTTCTCCTTTTCCACCTGATGGCTGAAACATGTACGCTTTCCGGAACGTGCTACAGAGAACTCAAGAGAATGGAAAAATTTCCGAAATAGTCATTTATGTGGAATTCAAACTAGTTGTGTATTCTTCGTGCATGTTTCTTTGCGAGGTTTGGGTCTTGACGGCGATGGGGCTTGATATCCAAACGTCTGGGACGTTATGCTATGTCGACTGGTAAATAGTTACCGACGTCCTGAAGGATATTCAGGGTGGAGTAGTCATACGACCGCTTTACTCTGGAAATGAGCGCACCGACGCAGAACAATCCTTCGAAACGTCGGTAAATATTTTCCAGTCGACGCGACGTGACCTCTTAGAAGATGTTGATCTCCCGCATTGCTTGCTCTTGGCAGTTTTCAGTAGTAATTGTACGACGTATGTCAGCGTATAATATCACCGCCACCTCCACCGCCACCATGAAGATCATCATATGGATGCCTGGCAATCTGGTTTATTAGTTAAACCTTACCCGTGCCAGGACAGCAGTAACAGTGGCGTAGAATTAAACTTATCGTCCAAAAACAATTACGATAATGAAAGTCACAACGTCTCTCCTCTGGTCTGTTGAAGAACTACCAACTCTTGTTCAGCTAGATAATGAAATTTTCCGGTCGTGTCATTAGTTTGAGCATAGGAGTAGAAAATCTTCCAATACTTGGCAAATTAACGGCGAGGACTTGCCCTGGTACCGTGTTTTAAGCTTCCTGAGAGGACGACGGTATTCATTAAATTCTATCGCCTTAAGCCCGAAGTTCCTTCGTTTGACCTTTTGGACGACGACAATGAACGGGAAGTTGAAACTTAGTGATAATGGCAAGCGATTTTACGCCTAAATGTATGCAGCTTTTTGAATAGTGTAAGCTGAACATCAAAGCATTTAATCCGGAGAAGCATAGCATATTCTTTTGTTACTAGTCTGAAAATATCAATGAACCGGTAATTTGAAATTGAAGGGCCTGTTTCTGCTTCATACGCTCACTCGCCTTGTTATCCACTTCAGCCGGCGTTGCTTAACATTCTAACGTGTGCTTCATGTCATCTTTTCTCACATTAAGACATACTAAAAGGAATTCTGAGTACTGCCTACAATGCCCACTTCCTGTTGCCTTGATATATGTTTCTGTAGATGCACCAGTAGTGTTGTTTTTGTTTTATTTCATTCTAGTGAAAAACCTATTAATTAAATACAGCTGTGTTATACATTACGTTTGTCGTATTGTTTACTTACGGAGATTGTTTTATATGTAGTGTGTAGTTACTTTACACGTCGTGAGTGGTTATTTTATATGTAATGTGTAGTTATTTTATATGTAGTGTGTAGTTATTTTATATGTAATGTGTAGTTGTCTTATATGTAACGTGTAGTTATTTTATATGTAGTGTGTAGTTATTTTATATGTAATGTGTAGTTGTTTTATATGTAACGTGTAGTTATTTTATATGTAGTGTGTAGTTATTTTATATGTAGTGTTTAGTTATTTTATATGCAGTGTGTAGTTATTTTATATGTAGTGTGTAGTTATTTTATATGTAGTGTGTAGTTATTTTATATGCAATGTGTAGTTGTCTTATATGTAACGTGTAGTTATTTTATATGTAGTGTGTAGTTATTTTATATGTAATGTGTAGTTGTTTTATATGTAACGTGTAGTTATTTTATATGCAGTGTGTAGCTATTTTATATGTAGTGTGTAGTTATTTTATATGTAGTGTGTAGTTATTTTATATGCAATGTGTAGTTATTTTATATGTAGTGTGTAGTTATTTTATATGTAGTGTGTAGTTATTTTATATGTAGTGTGTAGTTATTTTATATGCAATGTGTAGTTATTTTATATGTATTGTGTAGTTATTTTATATGTAGTGTGTAGTTATTTTATATGTAGTGTGTAGTTATTTTATATGCAGTGTGTAGTTATTTTATATGTAGTGTGTAGTTATTTTATATGTAGTGTGTAGTTATTTTATATGTAATGTTTAGTTATTTTATATGTAGTGTGTAGTTATTTTATATGTAATGTGTAGTTATTTTATATGTAGTGTTTAGTTATTTTATATGTAGTGTATAGTTATTTTTTATGTAATGTTTAGTAATTTTATATGTAGTGTGTAGTTATTTTGTATGTAGTGTGTAGTTATTTTATATGTAATGTTTAGTTATTTTATATGTATTGTGTAGTTATTTTATATGTAGTGTGTAGTTATTTTATATGTAGTGTGTAGTTATTTTATATGTAGTGTGTAGTTATTTTATATGTAGTGTGTAGTTATTTTATATGCAATGTGTAGTTATTTTATATGTAGTGTTTAGTTATTTTATGTGTAGTGTATAGTTATTTTTTATGTAATGTTTAGTAATTTTATATGTATTGTGTAGTTATTTTATATGTAGTGTGTAGTTATTTTATATGTAATGTTTAGTTATTTTATATGTATTGTGTAGTTATTTTATATGTAGTGTGTAGTTATTTTATATGTAGTGTGTAGTTATTTTATATGTAATGTTTAGTTATTTTATATGTATTGTGTAGTTATTTTATATGCATCGTGTAGTTATTTTATATGTAATGTGTAGCTATTTTATATGTAGTGTGTAGTTAATTTATATGTAATATGTAGCTATTTTATATGTAATATGTAATTGTGTGTATCGTCAGTCCTGTACGAAATTCCACATTCACTTTCCTTGTCTCTAGCGACATGTATTCTTTTGGGTACCATCATGCGCATGTTTCCGTGTATGTCCTTTAAATATAAGATGGATTTTCAGGAATATTCATATGCGCATACGCCATTACACGGCACAACCATAACGATGTCAGTAAGATGAACGTGAGAAAGCCGGGAGTCATAGGTACAATGGCGACCGTAAAGGTTGGGATCTGAAATCTGGAGAGCATTCGAAAAATGTGTATATGTGATTAAGGAATCTTCCTGTATTATTACAAGAAACGTTGTGACTGTCCTGTGATATGTGTGTGCTTATGTATATATCTTACAGTCTTATTTATTTTAAATAATGAATCGTTAAGAGCTAAAAATTTAAAATTTCGTATATATACTTGTACGTCATATACATAAATTTAAATTGTTTATGAACCGATCGTTCAGATATTGATTGTACATTCACACTTGTGTAGCAAACCAACAAATGCGCCCTGATAAAATATACTTCATCATATTTTAATATTCACCTACATGTTTCGGGTCCCTTTTGCGACCATCATCAGGGTGTTTTACAGGAATGCTGATAAATATAACAATTTCCCAAATTGCATAATTAAAACCACTTGCTGTTACAGTTGGTTTCTCAAGCGCCGGTATGGTCATAATATGTCGATTGTATTGTTAAAAACAAACAAAATTGACGTTCTTGTTAAAAACTAATACAATTGGGTGTTTGTATGTTGTTTGTTAGTTGCGTATAGATGATAAACACCCTGTTAGATGGTAAAGATGTGTGCCACAGGGGAGATCGCTTGAAACTAATTTGCTACATCAGTGTGAATATTCCTTAATGCACTGACATGGAACATACAGAGTTTTACAAATACAGCTTTAGGATATGCAGCGCTCGGAAAGTATGTGCAACAGAACTGGTGTAGCCTGAATGTTATGTTTCATTGTGAAGTTGTGGTGTTTTAGCAGACAAGACTTTTCTGTGCCGTTACCGTATTTACACAGCACCAATCATTCGATGTACTCGTATTACACAACTAAGAACATCCATAAATTATATAGTACACTTGGGATTGTTATACATTGTAAATAACTCGACACAATTAATATTCGTAACTTAAAAAATATGTTGACCACAACATCAGAATGTGCTGATTCGCTACAAGTGATAGATACGTAAGTGTTAACACAGACGTAGTACGTAGACTATGTCAAGCACGTACTGTAACAAATTATGGGAAGTAGAAAGTTTATGGAAGAAAATACCGGAACGAAACTACAAGTAGTTTTGCTGTAACGTAATAGATTATACAATTCTGACACACAAATACAGAAATAAAGGAAAAGGAATTGACTCAGTGGTTAAGGTCGCAGAAATTTAAGCAGCCCTACTGAGATGTTATGTTAATAAATACGTAATGAGCACATCATTCAGAATAACGGAATTGTATGACTGATTACTGTCGTATTACACAGTAGAAACCTACGAAAAAGGAATATGATTTTGTGTGTGTGTGCGTGTGTGCGTGCGTGCGCGCCTGGGTGAAAAAAAATAGATTACAGGGTCTTCATACTGTGACTTCGTGTTAAAAAACAAGCTGTAAGTTTTATGAAACATTTGGCTCATTTCCGAAAACAGTGTCACAACTCAAAATTAGTGTTTTTTTTCAGGAGGAACGTTTAAAGATTTTGAAGTGCTATACTTTTCTATGATGCAACGACGTCACAACTGCTCTCCAGCGGCTAGTTTTACAAACTGCGTTATGACACTATACCTGTTAGAAGTGCATCTGCAAACGTTTCTTTCTATACCAATAATTCAAAAATGCCAAATTTTGAGTTGTGACACTCTTGTCGCAAATGAGCGACATGTCCTGACACGTTGAGTTCAGGTATTAGGTAATCACACAGTGAACACTTCGTGTTTGCACGCACAGTAGGTGTAGAGGACTATCACCTGGAAACAAATGTGCATTTCGCGAGCAGTGGTGTGTATCCAATTGATCGTCAAGAAGTATTTCGAGGACTCTCGTTGGGGATACTCCCATTCCTCGCGCGATATTGCGTGAGCTTTACGACAGTCGTTCCACAGCCGCATTTGTGGTATATTTATTGACTGTGTTGGTACAGTCCATGGGCTTCCTGCATTGGCTGCCTTATTTGTTCTATTTTGTATCGTGAGGTCGCCACTACACTTTTAGAAACACTTCGGCGTCTGGACGACGTCCACTAGAATATTTCATCAGGCCACGATGGCCCAGAGGGGGAGTAGAGGTGTAGCTCTACTCTTTCTTTAACCTTGGCGCTAGATGGAGGTGGGTGGTCAGCGCCACGTCCCGGCAGCTTTACCCCCGGGAATGCCCAGATACACATTGTATAGGATGCTGGGTGAGCCCTAGGGCCGATCTGAGTCCACCTGTACGACAATCAACAGTTGCGGGCACCGAGGGTTAAGAACATGTCACAATATTCTAAGGGTGCGTATTCTTTTACCTTTCGATCCAAACTGAGCCCTGCTGTTCACTTACTTGAATACACCCCTCAGTGCGATTGATCTCATGATAAAGAAACATGGCTGATAATGTGTGTTGCCAATTGACGGCGACCTGTGTCTCGGGAACTAATCGTCTCAAGAAATGTGTTGTAAAAGTTTTTAGATTTATTTTTAACAAGAAATCACATAACGGACAGTTTTTACGCGAATTATTTCGCCCATCTTATCGATATGATGATAAACGAAATTATACATAAAATCGTGAAACTTTCATTTAAATTACCTCGTATGTCGTATTAATATCAATCACAATAGAAACGTAATATATGTATCTTTTGGGATAATTATAGTAATAACTACAGTCACTGGAATTTATTGTCATATTTTGATAAGTCTTAAAGACATAAGAAATCAAGACCATTACGTAAAAAAATATATTTTAGTAGTAATAATACTAAATCTGTTTCAGTAATTTTAATTTTGCCACATATGTGACCACGTAATTAATAGGAAATATGTAAAACGTATTAGTAGTGTGTATAATTAGTATGTATGTTCATGGTCTGATAATAATTTAGCAGATTTGTTGCTTAGTGGGAGAAACGAGATCGTATTTCATATAAGCACATAGTGTATATAGAAGGTTGGCTGTATGTAGACTGCATAAGGAAATCTGGGCTATCCGGAATGAGTAGGCATGGATATCGGTTGTTAAATTTTATAAATACTAATTCGTGGTTTTTGTTATTCCCAACGTTGGGACTTGAAGAATCTGAAAGAGGGGAGGCGTCATAAGCTCTTCTTAGAATTTTGTAACTTTAATTGGTTGATTGCTGCTTTTTGTTGGCTGCTTTATAGAGTTCTCTGAAATTAATATTCTGTGAAACAGTAATTTATTATTTTAAAGTTGTCCATTCCATGCATTTCTTTTATCAGCGTACACCATTTATTTACCAATTAAATGCACGTTCTTTATTAGTACAAATATTAAATGGGCTTCTCCAACATGTTTCGGTCTTTATCAGCTTCTTCGTTGACCTCGATGATATGTAGAAAGCACAACTATGCTTATTTTAAAGCTTTTGGTTACATTGTGTTTAAAAACATTTCTTTTCATTGAATAAGGTGTACATACAGTCGAAATTATTAATTTTGGGAGGGGGGCCGTGGGCGCTTATATTAGTGTGGCAATATCCGTTGCCACACTAATTGAAGCCAAACAACATGAACCTACAAAGAACAGCTTCGCAGATGCATTTGGTTTTTAAGAAGTAGCATTGTATTCTCCGTGAAGATGTCACACATGTCCCGAAACATGTTAGAGAAGCTGATTTAAAGTTTGTAAGAATAACGAATGTGCATTTAGTTGGTAAATAAATGATGTACGCTAATAGTAATTTGTATTGTTTCCAGTGGTTTGTGCGGCCGGTAGCTAATGTGCAATTTTGAATTTTGAGATTTGGCCCTGTCGGTTATCAAAGTTGTTCGAAAGTTTTGGCGCCAGTTGCAATCGCCATCTTCAGGTTGGATGAGACACGCTCTTCGCCCGAATTGTCGTCTCTCGTGTGTTTAAATAATTTCAGTTTAAGAAAAACACAGCTTGAATTTGTAATCAGTAAAGTATAATATATAAGAGGCTCTCCAAACTACGGGTTCGCTCACGCTCACTTCAAGGTAGGCTGACGCTCAGGGAGGTGAGCACAGTATTCAGACCGAACGCTCTTGCGGCATTCGAGAGCAGTTCGTTTAGTTTGAAACATTTTCATAAAATTAATCACTAATAATTTGGCGGTAAGCATATTACGTCTGGGTCAAATATTTTCTTCGAAGAACACATGCGCTCTTTTCAGCACCGTCTGACGCCAGCATGGCCTTTGAAGAAAATATTTTCCCTAACCAAGAGCTGACCTTGAGCCTATCCTTAACAGGTGCGCTTACACTAAACGGCTTGGCATCTAGGGTACTAGGGACTGTGAGGGAGGAGGCTACCACGTAGAAGGTAGTGCTTTGAGAACAACGTTTTTGGTCGGATGGATGTCTGGGCTTTGAACCCAGGAAGGTTGTAATCGCACTGGTTGTATGACTCCATTGTTTTGGGGAACAACCATGCCCTCTTTTGAACTGTATTCTGGCTTTCGTCCTGTAACTGAAGAAAATAACGGAAAACAACATTTCTGAGTAATGTTCATGCATTGATCGGTTTATCAGCGACCGCTCTGTTACACCGTTGGTTAAGACGGCGGGAGATTTTGAACAGCTGTCGCTCGGTACTTGTTCCTTCCAGGCGGCCGAAATAACATATTCCTCGCACTGGCCAACCTTGAGCCGAAATTATCAGTCAGTTCAGCAAAAGATTGAGTCGCCGATCTTTTGTGAATTTAAATGTACGTTCGTAATAGGTTCGAAAACGGAGCACCCGGTCCGATGTACACTCTGTTCCGCATGAGGTGAGCCTACTCCAGGATGTTGATTATAAGACTTATGAGTAAAAATGTAAAAATTGCTGGGCCTGTACCTACATATGCCCAATTATCAACCGTTACATCTCTATGAGTACTTTAATATACGTACGTGCGTGGCTGTAACTGAAAATTTTAAAACATACTGTACAAATAAAAAGAAAGATATGTGGCACTTAAAACCACAGAAGAAAGATATCCATCAAGTCTTAACCTCTTTGACAATGTGTCCAATAACACTACAATACAAACGTACCACTTGTCTTATGCTGCTGTATGTAGAACATAAAAATTGTAAGCAATTTTTATGTGTGTTAGTTTGTTACAGCACAGAATAAAAGACAGTTATAATTGTTTAATATCAAAGAAAGTAAATTTTTATTTACATTACGCCTTTTACTGTTCAAAATAATCCCCCATTCTGTATGCACTATTCTGAGCGTCTCAGAAGATAATGTCGAGGCCGTAGTGTTTGTCAGGTGGATGCAAGCGTAAAAGTATTTCATAAGAGCCGATTCCATGCGATATCTTGAAACTTTAAAATGCTGGTGATTGTGTAAAGATTGGTAATGGGGCGTATGTTGGTATAGCATTTTTCACTCAAAAGTCTCAAATAAACATCGTCATGGATAATGACACACCTTGTGGAGACTATCTTTTATAAGCCTTGCAGTCGAAATAATTAGGTGTATTTTAGTGTGGGGTGGGCCCATGGCCCGAATATGTCACGTTAGGTTAGAAGCGTCTTCCCGCGAAGTCGAGTTTTCGTGACTGGCCGAATTCGCCAGATAAAATGGTTGTTGTTTGGTTTGGGCTACATCGCTCAAGTACGGACGGCAGTACTTGCTGGTGTAGTCATGGATCCCGTCTTGAAGTAATTTAAAAAAAAGTACTGTAGAAGTTGTTGGAGTTGTTAATTTTGAGAGAAACAGTAGCGGAAGGTGGGTGTATCTTTTATGTCGACGCTGTGAGAGCGAATACTCGAAACTATTTGAAGTGTTATACGGGAGACTTGAAAAATGTTACGAATATTACCAAATGACACTTGACAAACATTCATTATATAAAATGTAGATTACGTTTTGCCTTCGAAGGTTTAAAGGAATACTAACAAGCTCCCAGGGTATTTCTTGATGTACATTTGTACTGTGTGAAAGTTTTGGCAGATGACGTCAACAGCAGAATGGGGTTAATTATCAGAACTCTCAAACAAACGTCCAAAATTTGTAGATTTTAATTCACGGTCTAAGTTTCTGAGACCATGTGTACATAAAATGCGATCGGAGGGCACTTGAACCCTCTGAATCTGTGTAAAACACCCCAAAAATATCCCGAAACTTATACACTCATTTTCCGTAAGTATTTGTGTGCTAATCATTCATTGGTAATCGTAATGTGTAGTTAAGTTTTTTTAAGGATTGTGACGTTTGGAAATTCTTTCTTTTTTGCAGAGGTTATGCTCTTGGTCTTATCTGAGTTACTGAATTTTTTTTCCGCGTCCCAACGAAAACAAGTTTGTTGTGCTTACTTTCTGTCCAGTGTCGACCCAGTGACAGTGTGTCGTCATCCTATTAAAATCTGTCGTGGTCATTTACGCTGAAACAATAACGAGGATCGGATATCCCTCGCGTCCGATCAGTTGGCAAGTAAATAACCTTTATGTCGTCGGTATGTGTACGGCTCATTCGTTATGATGAAATCACGGCTTGGATATTTGATCGCACAAACAAGTGACGTCTGTAAAAAGAAAAGAAGGCAAGTCACTTCATTGCGTCTCTCAGATTAATACATAAAACATTTTTATTTAGGTTTATTTGTTGCCACTTCATTTAGCAGTTTTCTGCCGTAATATGTATGACCCCTAACTGGCTGTCTTTCGGCCTCAGGTCCGTCTTCTTTGTCATTACGCAATCGATCAAATTCAACCGAACTATATTGTTGTCTCAAGACAAGCATGTCGCGCATTACTCCCCTTTTGATCTTATCTCGCACTGAAAGAGCTTGTTATGTTCAGGTTTGGTGAATAATGGACAGAATGTATAGCGACACGGAGGTCACGAATGAATCATATGGATGCTGAGTGTCTCCTATGAAGCATACTATTTGCTGAATCACTGGTTATTGGTAACGCTCATGGATTTGGATGGTGTTGGACTGTGTCAAGAAATATGCTTTATATTTATTAGTTATGGATGTAATAGAAAAGTAGTGTCAGAATCCTGTATGTAAAGAGGTCTGAAGAGAGATTTTCTTGTGTAACAGAGCATGGGTTGGAACCCAGTAAACCGAAATTTTGACGTGTGGAGGTAATGTAATGTAGGAACTAATGTTTTTAACTATGGATCAGTTTGTTTTCGAATCGTATTGAATTTCTAGAACACCATAACGGGGAGCTTCATATTTTGTAATATTCACCGTAACCTATGCTAAGTGTGTTTGGATGTTCAGATAAAGACTATGAGAAGGATAAAAAATGTAACACACATTTGGAGCTGATAAACATAAAAATTTTAGCCGCAAAATCTGAACGTATTGACGCTTGGGATACTTGGATAGGGATGGGATTAATGTTAACGTGAATCTTGAATAAGGCTGTAGGGATCTGGTACAGTGTAGAATCCAGTGTAGGGCTTTCTTGAAAGGGTAATCACATCCCTTAGTCCAGAAAAGAACAGCAGTTTCCAGCTAAAGTGAACGATTTTCCGCTTTTCAAGAAGGTCTTTGCTGGATGTAGTTAAGTATCATATTGTTATCCGTAGTAAATGGAGAGAAAGATTATAGTTTTCTTGTGTTACGAAGATGTTCGAAATGATTTAGCGAGGAATGTACTTACAAGTTCAGTTTATTATTGTTTACATGAAAAAAAATGTTTAAATTAGGGCCCCACTTATGTAGGATATTACGTCGGCAAGGTGATACTGTCATAGGAAAAACAGGATATTTGTTGATTTTATTTACAAAATCCTCTTTTATAATGCAGAGTTAACAAGTGTAAAGGTAAACGCATAGCAGTCCATGTACAGGCCTATTACAGGCCAGGGCTCCAGGAGGTTGAGACGCCCAGATTTCTGGACAATCGGCACGTTAGGATGGTACTTTTGTCAGCCCTATAGCCCCCAGGAGATATTCCTGGTATTCATTTCTTTAAGAGGCTGAGTGGACCCCAGCTTTGCAGCGCAGTGCCTCAACCAACTGCGCCACCGCACAGCGTGCTCCAAGCATCGGCTATCTACTTGTAATTAGCTGTAGGCCTATCACATCCTTATCGGAAGGACTTAACACCGTGTTGTTGGCCAGATTACAGTAAATTAATAACAGTATCTGGATCTGAGAAGCAGAAGCGTTTAAGTCCAGTTCTATCATATTAGAGGTAATAAGTTTTTTTTTAGACCAGTACGTTGCTTATTGCTGTTTCATTCTTGGTCCAGCTACAGTGGGACATTATTTGCACTTACACCCATTTGCATCTGAAAGAGCCTAAAATTCCATTCACAGCTAGCAGCAACCTGTTGTAAATTTCATCTTTTCCAGCAATTGTGTCAATCTAGTAGTCTGGAACAGGCGCTCCGAAGGTAGCAGAGGGTAATCCGACGGAGTGTCAATGACATTCATGCTTTGTACGCTACAGGATTAACTGCCTATGAAGTGTCTACATATCGAAGGCGCCTGTCGAATTATGGATGTCATGATGTGAAATGTTGATTTAAAAATTCATCGTTATTCGGTGCTTGGAATCAATTACAGTGACAGATTTTGGTACCGTAAGAATTCGGAGTTAATCTCAATTCTTTGTGGAATCCAAAAGTAGGTAGGTTTCACCCTTTCACAGGCCACGAAGGCCGTTAGGGAGAGTAGAGGTATAGCTCTACTCTATTTTAGGCCTCTGCACTAGAAGGGGCTGAGGGGTCAGCGTCACGCTCCGGCAGCACCTTTCCCCCCGGGAAAGACCCGGTACCCATTGTACAGGAGACTGGGTGGCCCTCAGGGCCGGTCTGGACTGGTGCGGAAAATCTCGCCCCACCGGGATTCGATCCCCGGACCGTCCAGCCCATAGGCAGTCGCTATACCGACTACGCTACCCGGCCCACGGAATCCAAAAGTTAAGGTCCTTAATTCCTATTAGGTCGCACGCAGAGAGTCCGGGTAGGCGGGCATTTATCAGAGGAGGTTAGAGTAACGTCAGGTGTACCGCAAGGGAGCGTATTAGGTCCTCTTCTGTTCCTTGCCTACGTAAACGATATTTCGAGGAATACTGAATCAACTATTAGACTTTTTGCTGATGACTGTAATTTATAGAAAAATTATAAATAAGGAAGACATAAAATTAGCAGAAAGATCTGGACAGGCCGGGGGAGTGGGCGGTTGAAAATGCGATGAAAATAAATCCAAGTAAAAGTAAGGCGGTTCGCTTCACGAAAGCCCGGGTGAAGGATCCACTAGATTATTCGTTAGCGAACACATTAATACCGGAAACGAGCATTTGTAAGTACCTAGGAATAATCTTACGCAGCGACTGAAGTTGGGCGGATCAAGTCAACTAAACGGTGAAAAAGGCGTGAAAGGCACTACATTTCACAATGCGAATACTCAAAAAGGGAAATAGTAATACCAAACGTTTGGCCTACACATCTCTAGTACGTCCGATACTTGAATATGGGGCCGCGTGCTGTGATCCATACAGGGAGGGACAAATAATTGCGTTAGACAGGGTGCAAAAGAAAGCAGCCAAATTTGCACATCATACGAACAGTTCGAACTGGGAAACTTTGGCGTCGCGTAGAATGTTATCACGCATATGTGCTCTCTTCAAAGCGTACTCTGGAGAACGGGCGTGGAAAGCTATAGGTGACAAATTACAACGGTCACACTATCTGAGCAGGGTAGATCATGAACGTAAAATTAGGAGTAGGAGGCAAAGGACGGATATAGAGAAATATTCGTTTGTGAATAGGACCATTCAAGACTGGAACCAGCTACCTGCAGAAGTGTTAGGAACTGTCCCCTGTAAACTAAGGACCTTGAAAAAGAGGGTAAGGAAAGCGATTATTGAGGTGAGTTAAAGAAAAATAAAGTTTGCGGAAAATCATTGAAAATTGTAGTGAAAGGAAGTGAAGTGAAGTGAAAATCATCTAAAAGTGTGAAAAAGTGTAGTGAAGTGAAGTGAAGGGAAGTGTAGTGAAGTGCAGCGTAGGGAAGGTGTGAAAGCAGGGTGTAATGGGAAGGATATATATAGGTGGTAAAGTGGTGAGAAGCGAAGGACTGGGGTAAAAACGTGTGTGCAATATGGTGGGATAAATATTAGAAACTATATACAGTACTTTCTTTGTTTTCTCATTTTTGTTAAGTGTATTTGTCTTGCGTGTATTGTTGTCATCTTATGTGTATTTGTTGCACTACGTGTTTATTGCTGTTCTTACTTTAGATGCCGGACTGCTGGCTAGAAGTCAGTATGCTGAAGGTCCTGCGACCGGCCACCTCGACACAGGGTTTTCTTTGTTTCCCTGTGTCTACAAGCGAATGCTGAGATAGCTCCCAAGTTTCCAAGATGCTACTACATGCTACTCATGTAGCCTTCCCGACTAAAATTTCCTAGTTACTCTTTTTTTTTTTTTTTCATATTGTGTACATGTAAAATAACCACTGCCACTGGGTGACAACCGGATTGCAGTTAATAAATAATATTATTATTATTAAATCACACCATATTCCATGATTGAAGGCTAAGCGTGTTTAAAACTATCCTGTAAGTACTCAGTATAAACTATTTGGTTCCAGAAAGGATTGGTATTAATTCTGAATGCTTACAGCATCGAATTGGTATTTAACCATATATAAATGAGTTGCCCTCTCTTACATTCGGAGCGCGTATTTTAGATTACTCGACCGATATTTTTGCAGGAGAAGTTGGCGCTACTGTACGATATTGCAAGATGTGCGGAAGGTTGTGTGTGCAAATTTACACCTTAGAAACCACAGTAGGTACCAACATATTTTCATGAATTGACTGTGATCTGGTAAACGTGATGGCGTACTTTTAGGTCTGTAGCGATAGATGTGTTTTCAGACCACTCGATTCTGTAAATCGCACAGTGCAGCAGTTATGACTATGTGAATGTTAGAATGTTTTTAAATATAAAAGTACAAAAAAAAAATCTTATTTCTGCGGCTTCTCTAAAGTAAATAACATGACTAACAATTATCGCGTTCACTTGAAAATAATATTTCTACATGTCTGATTTAGAATTTAAATTTGTTACTCGCATATTCTACTTTCCGTGGTATTATTCAGTACATGAAACTTTGTTGTTAAATATGTACGGAACTTTCGGAAGAGCTTACTGCCTCAGACTGCCTTGGGCTACTCTGAATATGGAGACAACAAGCCCCTGCGAAAAGTCGGTTATCATTTAGAAAGATTCCAGTCTTTTGAGATAAGATGGCATGTCAAATTGTAAATAGTTACAGACGTTTCGGAGGATCTTTCTGCTTCAATCTTTATGGGAGTTTAAGAAGACATGACTGTTCATCAACACTGCTCTGAGAACCTCAAAGTCAGCACTTTTGCTTTTCGGTGTACAGTAGGTCTCTTGTTTGCATTGATTAATCCTTGAAAGCTTGGTGGTTACTTTATGTGCCGCCAGGTTTAACACTCAGAAATTCTACAATATGCCTATGCAGTGCATTTATGTGTTTTGTATTTCTGGAGAACAAACAATGATTATTCTCTGTGCAGTACTATGTCACTGATGAGTTATATCTAAGACGTAATGTGTTTATTGTCCGTTACCAAGTGAACTTTTAATACGTAGAATTCAAATCTTAGGCTTGAAAGATTTAATTAATTTCGAATGCCGTTCGTTAGAATTCTCGAGAAGAAAATGTAGACGATACAAAAAATATTTGATAAAAAATTTATTAATAACTTTTCTGTAGGAAACAATACGTATATTTACAGAGTTAGGTTCTTCGTGTCTTTTGAGAAGTGATTACTGAACATCATGTGAAGATAAATCTTGTGCTTGATATGAACATTTAATGGGATTGCTACCGGAGAGAAATATAATTCCTGAAGTTACAGCCAGGCTTGTGTGACATGTCATTTCTGTTTTATGAACTTTGAGTCGATTCTGCTGCAGGCAAGTAACAGAGATAAAATCTGTGCTGTCGCTCTTATATCTTGTTTTACTTCTGTTGTATGTTGACTGTATTTGGTTTCAGAACTGGGAACACTGAGTTGGGTGCAGTACGACAACAGAGACCTGTCCTACTTATAACACAGGGGGTTAATTATTTTCTTCAGTTTCGATGCGGATTCTTCGATAATAATTGTCAAATCGACTTTGCTCTCGCGCTGTGAAAACGGACACATGGAATGTGACGAATGAAAATACGAATTCCGAAGAAGTGTATGTTATCGGGCTTCCCTCACTATACATTTCAATACCGGTGAGAACCGAAATAAGAAGACGTGTTCTTCTAGCAGTAGGGGCTATAGCCTGTACAGAATTAAAGAACCGACTTAAGAAACCTTACGGGCTGCTACTTACACACGTACGAACTGATGTTTTTGGTGTCTCTATCCTCACAAATACTCATAACTAAACAGATGCATGCAGTCAATGAAGTTTTAGGGATATAATCAGTGCTAAAAAATTTCAAGTCTTGTGCGATATTATGCTTCGTCGTTGGGTGAATAGTTCCGCAAGTATTGCCTTCCTTTTGACGGTCAAACACTCTAAGTAGAGGCTGAAATCTTGCATAATCTGTGTGTTGTGAGAATCATACGAAACAGTTTGGACACGCCGCGTGAGAAAAATACAAATTTTTTATTTACTACAGCAGGTGTAAATATAGTTACTGCAGGACTTTAGACGGTTTATATCCATTTTAATAGTATTATTCTATCTGCGATTGGGTATTACGTCTCTTTCCCTTAGGTTCTTGACCCACAGTATGGAAGTTTCTAGGTTAGTGTACGAATTTTTTTGTCTAATGCTCACAATTAACAAAGCCTAAACCTCGTCTCCTTTCTTTTATTGTATTGGCGTATTGTAATGGCGTACGTTTCTGTTAATTATAATGTTAATTGTATACATTTTCTATTTTGGATGTCATTTTATCGCTGCTTTAGCTACTGTTCAAGGTGCAAGCATTTATTAATTACATGTAACGGGAAACCTAAGAGCAGTACTTGTGCGTTTAGAACAATACCAATATTAGCTTAGTGCCATAGAATCAAGGAAGTACGTACCTTCATCAGGAAAATGAACAAACTAAGCCCACTACTACGATTCTGCACAAGTATATAAACTGTGTCGCTTGCTAGTACCATACACTCGCAGATCCTCAGCAGGTGCTGTCGGTTGAATGCAATTAAGAAAATGTATGTGTCGCCTATTTAAGGTATAAATTGCATAACATGGCTTTTATAGCAGATAATTAAAGGAGTGCGAAGAAGTTGGATATGGTAATGAAACCTACTTTTGTAATATCTCGTAATGTACGTTCTTTGTAATACACCTCCCGGAGGATGGCCTCAGCAGTGGCCCAAATATGTATGTATATAAGATACTTTTATTCATTTACGTGGTCTGACAATAAGGTTCGCGAACTCATCGTGGTAAAAGTGCTACATACCTCATTGCTAAATACCACCGTGGTCGCCTTCAAAGTACTCCCTTCGGAAGCTATGCATCGATGCCAGCGCCTAATCCACTCTTCAAAACAATTTTGGAACTGGTTTTGTGGAATGGCCTTCAGAGCTGCCGTTGTAACACTCCTGATGTCATCAATGTCATCAAAATGCTTTCCTTTCAATATTTCTTTTATCTTCGGGAACAGAAAAAAGTCGCTGAGGGCTAGATACGGTGAATAAGCAGGGTGTTCCAACACAGTTATTCGTTTAGTACCTAAAAGCTCTTCTTTGCTTTTGTTCTTCGGTGAGCTCCTTTGGGACCATTTTTGCACACACCTTCCTCATGTCAAGATATGTAAAAATACAGTACAGATCATTTATTTTTAAAAATTCGTAATTTAAAAATGTTACCTGCCAACTAAACATGTTGAAATATTAAAGCTTAGTGGCGGTCACAAGGTGTCTAATAATTCATGCAGATCACTAATTGTACATATCCTATATGTTTTTCGTTGTCATACAAGAAACACGGGAAGTTGAAATATCCGTGAACAAAATGTAGAGGAGAAATATTACTCTGTGTAGTGAAACAAATCGTTATAGCCCAAGAGAACGGTGCAGAGCGAGGGAGTGAAATATTGGCAAAGTTTCACTGTTTGGGAGATACCCTGCCTCCAGCTAATGGTGTTGGGATAATGAGGTGTGGATCCGGGGACAGGCACGAGTTCGGAGGGAATGTTACAGTACACCAGGGGCAATATTGAAGGGCAATCTGCATAGAGCTTGTGACACACTATGTCCTCTATCAGTCATAAGATCTACCTACTCATGTTATGGGAAGATTCTCTCTTCTCCTCAGACTCTAGCCCTCGGGTCATTCAAGTACCCTCCCACCGGTCGATGTCCACGCTAGAGCTCATTACTTGTCGCTGACACTTGCACACAGCCACTCCCAGTAATTCCCGCAGCGACGCTCAGCTTTATGTCGTAATTCCTTTGCGACTGCTTCCATTTCAATATCTGCATTTGAATATATTAGCTACGTAAGCTAATGAATAATGTAATATTGAATTTATAAATACAAGGTCTTTATTTGTTGTTGAACTCCACGCGACCTCGCTTCAGAACCGTCGACCCAAGGGAATGCCATATGGGATTTGTGGTGGCTGAAGTGGTACTGTGGCCCGTCTTTTTTCCGAGTACGTCGGTTTTCCTTTTAACTTATCATTCCACAGATTCTGTGTAGTCTAAATACGGAGCGCGTCGCTAAATGAACTGCTACTAAAACTACGCAGCGTAAAGCCCCTCAAGAATTCACATCGGCAGCTTTTAAAACATATTGATAATACAGGGCGATAGATGTGGTTACATATATACAAACATTTAAACATCATTCTTGGGGAGCCACTGAAAATCTGCTGTTGAAATTGTGAATGTTTTCATGCATACGTCACTACGGTTTGGCTGCACAAACGCGTTTTATGTTCTCTTGATGTACCCTCTGTTCAACAAAAATCAAGCGGCCGGAAATTTTGTAAGTCCCGAACTGGAAGTCACGTGACCTACAGTTACCATCATAATTCGAGTCCTTTTACTTTTCCCATATTTGTGAATTCATGGCCTTTCTCTGTCCATTCATTACAATTAATCACGCCGCGTATATATTAACCAAAGACACCAATACATTCGCTTAATTTGAATTTAAAACATGAATTAATGGTCATTAATTTTCCGAGGCGTGTGGCTTGCTAGCTCTGCTCCCATGGATGGATGTTGCGAAAGGGTGGTTGTTTTCCGCACCCGGAGGTAAACGAGCGCGTTAACGCGTGATGGCAATACTCTTCGGAAACAAATTACATTGGTTCGAGTCCAGTCCACTGCCAACTTCCGAGACGGAAGGTTGTGTGCGGAGCGACTAACCTCCAGACTGAATGTGAGAGGTAGTTGAGAGAGTGAAAGCGGAGTGAGTAAACGGATTCGTGAACGGAGTAGAGTGGTGAAGTTGAATGGCTGCACGTCAAAACACGATCGTTTGTACTTTCGATCCAACCAGCCCATGGATCACTGCCTTCGACATTCATGGATGGATTCATGAAACCCTGCGACTTCCAGAACAGAAGGTAAGCGTGATACAAATAGATGGCCGAAAACGGCAGATCTTCATTAAACTGACGGAGGATTACGTTCACACCATTATAAGGGGACACCCCGGAAAGCCAAGAGGGACGGAACCGAGGGAATACCGTCAACTGACAAGGAGTGCGCTAGGGAGCAGTCCACACAAAAAACGGACGCATATGCTCACAAGCCGGACCAACACACGTGTGAACCATTCGTGACCCCGAACGTCGACATAGATGATCAGCTGACGACGACGCGCCGCAGAACCGGCATCAGCACCAAAACACAGCGTCCAGTTCCATTGAAGGCAGTGACCGCCACGGAAGTAAAGGAGGAGGAACCGCTTCGGATGTCTGCGCAGGAGTACGAACGACTGCAAGGTAAGAATGCCCCTATAGGTATCATGGGCCCAGCATGGCCCAGGCAAGAGCTGAGCGTGGACAGAGACAACGAGGACGTGATAGTGGACGAAACAGACGCTAGCACGACATAACTAGACGGGGAACGGACCCAAGAGGAGATGAGGACAGGTCCAAAACGACCCAAAAAGATGCGGTACGACACATCAGGAGCTCTGACACATGAGCGGACAAGAAGTATGACGAGACGTGGGACCCATAAAAACGGGAAGGTGTCGCGTTGCTACCATTTGCCCCACTCATTTTCACTATCACCTGAATGACGGACGTTATTAAAATAGCCGCGCTTAACAGAAATAGCATCACAACACAAACGAGGGGGGGGATGCTGGAAAACTACATCAGGCGACGTGAACTAGATATACTATTCCTGCAGGAAATTACCAGCATGGACTCGGTAAATATGAGGGGATATAAGACATACTACAGCATAGGCGCTCACATGAGGGGGACAGCCAAAATGGCGAGAAAGGAATTTCACCTGACACAATATCACCACATTGCTCACTGGAAGCGCGACTGCTGCAGACTACAAAGGAATCCGACTGGTAAAAATTTACGCCCCCTACGTAATGTCAAGGAGGACTGAAAGGGGGCAACTGTATAACACAGAACTGCCCTTCTTGCTACATGCTGACCATGAGAACATGATCCCCGGGGGAGATTTTAATTGTGCCCTCGACCCCGTTGACACAACTGGCAATTTTCAAAACAGCCGCGCCCTTGCCAATCTGATTCATGGGACACATCTCACAGACACGTGGATTCAGAACTCGAAAAGGCCCATTTACACGCACCACCCCCTCTCCGGTGCGGCCAGACTGGACTGCATTTACGTGTCACAAGGGCTGATGGAAAAACTGGCATATAAATCCTGCCTGTGAACTTTACTGATCACTGGGCCATCGCGCTGCGACTCGCGATAGAAAATCCTGTTGCAAGGAGGGGAACAGCGCGATGGAAGATGGATCACCATCTTATACAGGACGCCGGAATCAGGGCCAAGATCCGACAGAAATGTGATGAGTGGAGGAAAAACACACCATACTTTCCAGATGTGGATACATGTTTGGATCACTACGTCAAAAGACAACTCCAAATATTCATGCGTAGGGAAGAAGATGAGCGCAGACAGGATCACAAGCGAATGGAAGAACATCTCTACGAATGCATATATGACATTCAACGCAGCAACGCGCCACTGGCAGAAACTCTCCTCTCTGAACCGTTACAAAGCACAACTTGTGCGTCTACACGCGCACAAAGTGGAAACGCTAATGCTGTACACCACTGTGCATGATAAGTTAGACGGCCACGAGCCGTCACTGTTTCAAGTGCTCAAAATACAGAAACGACGCGAGGCGCAAACGGTTCGCCAAGTGATCACTGAGCATAAAGACATCTTCCACACATTCGTGGCACATTATAAGGAAAATACGGACCCATAGAAGTCGACGGAAGTTGTGTCAACAAGATAGTGTACACAGTCACACCGGCGGACACGCCAGAATACGCCGCCACCCTCGAACAGCCCATTACACTTGATGAAATAATCAGGGCCTTAAAGAGAGGAGGCAGCAATTAAGCACCAGAGTACGACGGAATTTGTTTGGAATTTTATACAGCACATTGGGACACGATACGGATTGATTTGCAAGAAATATTGAATCAGATGTTCGTTCACAAGACGATTTCACCCCAACAAAAACACGGCATAATAGCCTTCAAAAGAAAATGGTGACCAGACCACAGATTGCTATCGCCCCATAACCATAATAAACACGGACTATAAATTATTAACCCGGATAATGGTGCTGGGCCGTAGCCCGGATCTGGAGGAGCAGTTTCAATCTAGTCAGTTTTGCAGCATGCCGGGCTATTTGATTCTAGAAGCACTCTCTTTAGTGCGTGACTTTATGGCACATGCAGAAGTAACACTCTTCCCTCTATGAGTCCTATCGTTGGATTTTCAAAGTGCCTTTGACAGGCTGTCCCATCAATACATATTCCGCATACTGCGGGGATGAGGTATCAGCCCTTGGTTTAGAGAACGTATGCAATCTCTCTACGCAAATGTCACAGAGTAAGTGCAAATAAATGGCACAACAGGAACCAAATCACTTCAGATCGCCATCAGGCAAGGATGCCCGCTCAGCATAATGCTATATGCACTCTGTCTACACCCCTTCCTGCGCACCCTGGAAACGAAGCTGACAGGAGTTACAATCGGACAACGGAAGATGAGAGTATCTGTCGTCGCTTACGGGGACGACGTGACGGTTTTTGTAAAGTACCCTGCAGACATCCTCACCATTCTTACGCGGTACGGACTTTTGAGAGAGCAACCGACGCACTCCTCAACCCGCAGAAATCTAAGGCCCTTGCAGTTGGGAACTGGGCCGAGCCGCCGACAATATTGGGGATAGATTTCTGTCACTAAGTCAAAATACTCGGGATCCATTTTGGATCTACCATTGAGGCTTCCACGAAGGGGTGCTGTAGCCAGTGTTAATGCAGCGGTGCGAGCACAGGCCCGAAAAGCTTACGATAGAAGCCTATGCCTTGCACAACGAATCGAATGCGTGCAACTGTGTCTCCTAGCCACAATGTGGTATGTAGCCCAAATACTACCGCCCCTGGCACCCCACACGCAACAGTTACCATCTATATGTTCTTGGTTCGTATGGAAAGGCGCCATATTTTGGGTCCCTGTCACTACGCTTCAGCAGCCGAAGGAACGAGGAACCTGGGCCATTTCAGACATCGCGATCAAATGTCGAACATTACTCCTCAGCCGACTGTGGAAGATTCGTACGCGGAAAGACACCGTGACGGCGGCTATGCTGCGCCAATGGAATCTGGCTGCCCTTGTGGACAAACCGTCTTTTGCAAATCACATACCCGTCGAGATGGCCTACGTCAGGCACTACGTTCTGGATATAGCATATATAACACCAACAAATAACAATGAAACCATGCACAAGTTCAGGAAGCGCTTGTATGCGGTACTACGAGACATGGTGGGCGCTGCTAAAGAGACGGCCACAATGCCTATCACAAGAAAGCACCCAGGCACCCAATGGACGCGTGTTTGGTCAACTTTCCACGACGCATGTTTTGCCGACTCACAAAAGTCGACGTGGAACGTGGTGATGCACGAGCTAATACTAACAAACCTACGCCTAGTCTCCACCCACGTAGCCAAAATGGACCGCTGCACTTTGTGTGGCAACATCAACACCTTACAGCATCGTCTCACAGAATGTAGAGTAGGTCCAGTGATATGGAATTTGACGCGGTCGCGACTCGCGGCCATCACCCTACAGACACCCGACACATACCGGAGGAATGGACGATGCGCACGGACTTTCAATTCTGGCCCCCTCAGAAACAGCCGGCGCTAATATGGCTGCTGGTACACATGGTGGACTACCAAACACAGACTCAACGGCGTTTTTCCCTACAGGACTACACGAATTCCTCCGACGGGCCAGATGGAAAGCCTATCAACGACCGGTGAGGCAGTCAGCAGTCGGGAATTATCTCGACACAATTTAGCGCCCCATTCATAGGGGACATCCACTGGGCAGTCGAACATGATAGAAGAAACTACCATACACGACTCCCTGCGTTCCACAGTACACACAATACCACGGAAGTCAGCGTACACTGACGCCCCCTGTCGGGAGAGCCTAAGAGAGGCAAGCATCTGTACAAACCTTTGAACACTTGTAAATTGTCCTTATGATAATTTGTTGTTTTTGTGCTATAATAAAAGATACAGTTTTAAAAAAAGGAAATTTCAGCATATAATTTTTCTTTTTGTATTTGTTTTATATTCACAAACACTCAATTAAATTGTGCAGTAACACATCCACTATTTAATTGTATGTTTCAAAAGTTCCTTTGTTCCATTAGCAGTGTTGGAAATGCGAGTGACAGATATTTCTGTTATTTTTCCGTAATTCTTTTTTCTTTGTTTATCGACATTCTGATGTAGACGGTTCGTGTTCGAGTGGGAGTAAAACTAGGCATGTGAATCTCGTTGTTGCTTGCGGGCCGTAGCGGGTCACGAGATTTGACATTGGGCTCTACGATTTGAAACATTTACGGTAATGAATTCTTGAGAGTATGATGCGTGTGCTGGGAGGCCTGGACCGAGGGTGGTTTCACTCTCGCCTTGTTTCAGGGTGCGGTGTGGTGAGTAAAGTACTGTTGGAACAGGTGCAGCTCAATTTTAGTTTTCCAATCAAGTTCATAATTCTTCTTCCGATGGCCTTCTGCAGACATTAACACATTTTTAAAAATGTGCGTTTTTAAAAGTCTTACAGGCTACACTAATTATGGTGGTTAAGTCGTAAAGGGGGATTCGGCGTACATTCATGTAAGCGTTAATGATCATATTGTCGCCGGCAGGTCAGTTTTCTTCCGCGGATAATCCACATCCCTCCGTTTTCATCCACGACCAGCAGGAGGTATAATATCCAGTTGTGAAAGAAACTTTATTCGGGTGCAGAAAATTGAAAGATATTTGACTTTTAGTAGAAGTGTTCTAAAATCATATAAAAATATTTATCAAGCAATATAGGCTTCTTTAAATAACACTGTTACAACAAACCATTAAATAGGGGTAAGGCACAGTCCATCCGTCAT
>Ga0209629_10000271_pt1 | contig 26809 bp, 24 predicted proteins | sample TergutCu122P5_FD_187286 | JGI IMG/M metagenome (GOLD analysis project Ga0209629, IMG submission 187286) | Cubitermes ugandensis P5 segment gut microbial communities from Kakamega Forest, Kenya - Cu122 P5 (SPAdes) (version 2) | ecosystem: Host-associated > Arthropoda: Insects > Digestive system...
CGCCGTTCCGGTGGTGGCGTTGCCCCAATCGGGCAGGTTGAGTTGTCCGATTTTTTCGTCAACGCTCATTCGGCTCATCAAATTATTGATAAATTTGTCCATAGCGGCGTTTTTTGTTTGTCCGCTTGCTGCCAAAACGCAGATGGATACAAAAATAGAAATAAACAGTTTTCTCATTGGGTATTTTTTTTATTTGTTAAAATATTAATTATTTATAAGGTCAAAATTAGTGTTTTATTTTTATTTTTGAAAAAATTATTTTTAATAAAAAATTCTTCAATAAATGAAATTCAGGATATTTTTTCTGTTTGAAAATATCTGCACCACTGTTTTAGACCACATTCCGTACATTTTGGTTTTCGTGCCTGACAAATATATCTACCATGTAAAATTAGCCAGTGATGTGCTTTTGGAATAAGTTTTTGCGGAATATGTTTTGTCAGTTCGCACTCGGTTTGCAACGGATTTTTAGAATTTATTGTAAGTCCGAGCCGTTCCGAGATACGAAAAACGTGCGTATCGACTGCCATTGTCGGTTTGTTGAAAATAACCGATGCGACGACGTTCGCCGTTTTGCGTCCGACACCCGGCAAACGCTGCAAATCTTCCACATTATCAGGCACTTTTGATTCAAAATCAGCAACAAGCATTTGCGCCATTGCAACTAAATGTTTCGCCTTATTGTTCGGATATGAAATTGACTTTATATATTCAAAAACTTCGTCAGGATTGCTTGTAGCCAATATTTCCGGTTGCGGGAAAGCGGCAAAAAGTGCGGGCGTAACCATATTTACACGCTTGTCGGTGCATTGTGCCGAAAGAATTACCGAAATTAGCAACTGGTAAGCATTCTTGTAGTGCAGTTCGCTTTCTGCAACAGGCATATTTGCTTCAAACCAACCGATTATATTTGAATAACGCTCTTTTGTTGTCATCTATTTATATTTTTTTGGCAAAATTAAAATATTTTCTTTTGTAAAAAAAATAAATTTGTTTTTCAATAAAAAATAATAATTTTGCACGGTTTTTAAAATTATATACTAATAAATTTTTTTTGATATGAAGTTTTTTTATAAAATAATTTCCATCATTTTTCATCCGCTGCTAATGAGTACTTACGCAATGACTTGGTTAATGTATTGTACTGAATATCAAGAAAATACATCTTCTCAATATAAGTTTTTTGCAATAGTTGGAACACTCATTTTTACCGGTATACTACCACTTATTCCGATTGTGATTTTGCTTTTGCGCGGTGAAATCACTAACATCAATCTTTCCATTCGCCAGGAACGAACTGTCCCTTATTTGTTTGCGTTTTTAGCGTATTGTTTATGGGCTTATTTTCTTTGGAGAAATATGCACATGCCGCTTTTTATAGTTTGTGTGGCGGTTGCATCAGCAGTTTCGACAATTATTATAATGATAATTAATTTCAAATGGAAAATAAGCGCACATCTTTGTTGCGCAGGAGGAGTTTTCGCATTTATTTTAGGAATTTCTTACAGGTTTGCTGTGGATTCCATTACGATACTTATAATAATACCGGTAATTATCTTTCTTTTGGCAATTTCGCGCATTGAATTGAAAGAACATAGTTATTCACAGGTTTTAGCAGGTCTAATTTTGGGTTTTATTATTACAATAATTCCAATAATTTTTCTTTAAGTGCATAATTTTTACATTTATTTTTTTTTGAATTTAAAAATTTTTAATTTATTCTAAAAAAATATGGTCGTGGCTCACACCGCGACCATATTCATTAATAAATTTAAACTAACCTTTATTTAATTTTAATTTTTTAATTCCTCAATGCTGCCTGCGCTGCTGCCAGACGTGCGATTGGAACGCGGTATGGCGAACAGGAAACATAATCAAGCCCTGCGATATGACAAAATTCTACCGATGACGGTTCGCCGCCGTGTTCGCCGCAAATTCCGCATTTAAGGTCTTTACGCACAGAGCGTCCTTTTTCTACCGCCATTGTTACCAACTGCCCTACGCCGTTGCGATCAAGTACTTGGAACGGGTCAAATTTCAGAATTTTCTTTTCCAAATAAATCGGCAGGAACGAAGCGATGTCGTCGCGGCTGTATCCGAAAGTCATTTGCGTCAGGTCATTTGTTCCAAAAGAGAAAAATTCTGCTGCGCTTGCAATGCGGTTTGCAGTAAGTGCGGCACGCGGAATTTCAATCATTGTACCAACTTTAAAATCAATGCTGTCGCCTGCCTCTTCAAACAGAACTTTTGCAGTGTCGCGAATGATTTTTTCCTGTTCTACAAATTCGTACAGAATACCAGTGAGCGGCACCATAATTTCAGGAATTGCTTTTATTCCGCGTTTTTTCAGATTAAGAGCCGCACCCAAAATAGCACGTGTCTGCATTTCGGTAATTTCGGGATATGTATTTCCCAGACGCGCACCACGATGTCCGAGCATCGGATTTTGTTCGTGCAGCGAAAGAACGCGCTGTCTGATTGTCTCAAAAGGAATTCCCATTGATTCGGCTAAATCTCTTTGTTCGCGTTCTTCGTGCGGAACAAACTCGTGCAGCGGTGGGTCGAGCAGACGAACCGTAACCGGCAAATCGTGCATCGCCTCAAAAATTCCTTCAAAATCCTTTTGCTGATACGGCAAAATCTTAGCAAGGGCAGCGCGGCGGGCTTCAACATCTGTAGCCAAAATCATTTCGCGCATCGCTTTAATTTTTTCGCCTTCAAAAAACATATGCTCTGTGCGGCAAAGTCCGATACCTTTTGCACCGAAATCACGCGCTTTGGTTGCATCTTTTGGCGAATCGGCATTTGTACGAACAGCCATTCGAGCATATTTATCAGCCAAATCCATTACTGCCTGAAAATCAGCATCAATTTTTGCTTCTTCGGTTGCCACCTGACCTTCAAAAATATCGCCTGTCGAGCCGTTTAACGAAATATAATCGCCTTCTTTGTAGATTTTTCCATCTACTTCCATAGTTTTTTTCGCATAATCAATTCTCAAAGCACCGGCACCCGAAACGCAGCATTTACCTTCGCCACGCGCCACAACTGCAGCGTGAGAAGTCATTCCGCCGCGTGATGTTAAAATTCCCTGAGCGGCATACATTCCTGCCAAATCTTCGGGCGAAGTTTCGATACGCACCATAATAACTTTTTCGCCTTTTAAAGCCATAGCTACAGCATCGTCTGCATTGAAAACAATATGACCGAACGCCGCACCGGGTGATGCAGCCAAACCTTTGGTAATAAGTTTTGCTTTTTTAATAGCGTCTTTATTAAAAACGGGGTGAAGCAGTTCGTCGAGTTTGTTGGGGTCGAGGCGCAAAAGAGCGGTTTTTTCGTCAATTTTTCCTTCGCGAAGCAAATCCATTGCAATTTTTACCATTGCAGCACCTGTGCGTTTGCCATTGCGGGTTTGCAAAAACCATAATTTACCTTCCTGAACGGTAAATTCCATATCCTGCATATCTTTATAATGGTTTTCGAGTTTGGTCTGCAGACGGTCGAGTTCCTGATAGATTTCGGGCATCGACTCTTCCATTGACGGATATTTTTCTTTACGTTCATTTTCCGAAATTCCTGCAAGTTCTGCCCAGCGTTGCGAGCCAATTTTTGTGATTTGCTGCGGTGTGCGAATTCCTGCAACAACATCTTCGCCTTGAGCATTAATCAAATATTCGCCTACAAACTGGTCTTCGCCTGTCGCGGCATCGCGGCTGAAAGCAACGCCTGTCGCCGAAGTATTGCCCATATTTCCGAAAACCATTGCCTGAACATTAACCGCAGTTCCCCATTCGGCAGGAATTTGTTCCATTTTGCGATAAAGAATAGCGCGGTCGTTCATCCACGAATCGAACACAGCGCAAATTGCACCCCAAAGTTGTTCGTAACTGTCTTCGGGAAAATCTTTGCCGGTTTGTTTTTTTACGGCGGCTTTAAACTTTACAACAAGTTCCTTCAAATCTTCAACATCAAGTTCGGTGTCAAGATGCACGCCTTTTTTCGCTTTTACTTCCTCAATAATTGCCTCAAAAGGGTCAATGTCGTTTTTATTGACAGGTTTCATATCCAAAACCACGTCGCCATACATTTGCACGAAGCGGCGGTACGAATCCCAAACAAAACGCGGATTTCCGGTTTTTTTCGTCAAACCTTCGACAACGCGGTCGTTCAATCCGAGATTTAAAATCGTGTCCATCATTCCGGGCATCGATGCGCGCGCACCTGAACGTACAGAAACCAAAAGCGGATTTTCAACACTTCCAAATTTGCTGCTCATCAGCGTTTCTACGTGTTTCATTGCGCTTTCAACGTCGGGGCGCAGCAATTCCACAACCTTATCTTTTCCCACCGCATAATATTCGTTGCAGGTGTCTGTTGTGATTGTAAATCCCGGTGGAACAGGAATTCCAATCAAATTCATTTCGGCTAAATTAGCCCCTTTTCCGCCGAGCAGATTACGCATTTCGGCTTTACCTTCGGCTTGTCCGTTGCCAAAGAGATACACTCGTTTAGTGCTTACCATAAAATTATATCTATTAATTTATTTTTTTTATTAATTTAAATTCTAAAAAATAATTTCCAAAATATATTTCTAATTTATTATTATTCAATAAAATATAATATTGAAATTTTGAAATCTTTAAATCTTGGAATAAAAAAATTGAGAAGTACAAAAGTAGTGATTTTTTTTGAATTTATAAAAAATATATACTCAAAAAAAACAATATTTAACAAAAATCTTTAATACTTATATCAGTTCGCTAAAATATACAATTTTTTTTAATTACAGTATTTACATTTGTCCTCATACCAATTTTTTTGTTACTTTTGCACAGGAGAAAAACTATAATTTGTCATTTTTAACAGTAGCGAAAAAGTAAGAATCTGTTTAAATTAACAAAACTTCGTTTGGTATTACGGGCTTTACCCGCAATCTAATAATTTCTAAAACATTATTATTTAACAAGTTAAATCAATGTATCTTTATAAAATATTGACAATTTTTCTCACTAATCATTATTTGAGATTGCGGGTCAAGATGCGCAATGACAGTTGGTATTCGATTTGATAATATTTTTCTAAAATAAAATTTAAACAGATTCTAAATAACAGTAAAGATTCCACATTTGAAAATATTGCAATTAAAAAATACAAAACCAAAGAAATGATGTTTCAAATTAAAAGGATTTTACTAAAAAACACTTACATATTAAAATTTATTACATCTTTTATATTTTTCTTTGTAAGTGTTGAAAAAAATAATAATTTTTTTTCATATTTTTTAAAAAAAAATAATTGCCGATTAAATAATTTTTGTATATTTGCACCGTTTTTCAAAAATATAAAAAACAAAAAAATTATTGCAATAAAAAATAAAATGGAAACTTATAATAAATACACCGCACGAATTGGCATTGAGCGTGTGGGGTGCGGAATATAAATACTGCGAACCCTGCCGCCCCCGCGCTAAAAAACACAAAAAAATAAGAAAACGAACCACAGATATTTTTGCCTGTCTGTGAGTTTAAAAAAATTAAAAAATAATAAATTTATAATTTAATAAAAAAATAAGATGAAAAAATATACTTTTATATTTACATTATTGTTTTTGAGCCATATCAGCATTTATGTTTCGGCACAAAACAATACAATCGTGAATGAAAACTCAGCGTGGGCTACATTGAGTTATATTAGTGGTTTCTGGTCTCCAGATTATTTGCCACCTTGGGTATCAACAACGTACTGTTTTTTGGATGGTGATTCTGTTTTTAATGGTATTACTTACAAAAAACTTTTTTGCTGCAATGACAAACAGCACGAGCAACGTGCGTTTGCAGGTATAATGCGTGAGGAAAATCAAAAAACTTTTTTTATTGAAAATAATAAGACGGCAGAGGAACTTCTTTACGATTTTTCATTATCGGAAGGCGACAGTTTTTTAGATTTTACTATCGGTAAATGTGATGAGGTAATTATTAATGGTTTACCGAAAAAACGTATGCTTATTACTTATAACACAGATTTAGTGGTTGATACTGTAATTGAAAATATAGGCAGTTTGCAGGGATTGCTATCTCCGCGCTACTATATGCTCGTAGGTGTCGTTCACAAATTTTTGTGTTATTCAGAAAATGGCGCAGTGTTGTATCATAATCCGAAATATTCGGAATGTTACTATGATGACCCTGCTAAAGTATGGGCGAATGTTCAGAATATTGAATTGAAGGATTTACAAGTTTATCCAAATCCTGTTTACGATATTCTGAGTGTTGTTATTTCAAACGAAAAAATATCTCAAATTGATATTTTTGACGTTTCAGGTAGAAAAATTTTTAATAAGCAATTAAACTATTACGAAAATAAAAGTGAAATTGCTGTGAGTAATTTTTCAAATGGTTTATACTTTATCAAAGTACAAACCGAATATGGTAAAACTTATTTATCTAAATTTATAAAAAAGTAAGAAATGAAAAGAAAAGTATTTTTTATGGTAGTTATGCTGATGCAAATCAATGTGTTATTTGCTCAAACAAGCATAACAGCAAATGCAAAAATAACAAGCAGTACGGAGGTAGCAAGCATTAAACCTGCTGATTTGTATTCAAAAACCGTATATGCTTCGGGGCAAGCCGAATTTACAAGTAATTCGGGATATGTCAGAATTTTATTGTCGGACAATTACGGTTACGATTTGCTTATTTATGAAAGTTCACCGCTCGTTGCTACAAATGGCGTGGATGACTTTAATTCACAGGCATTTGAAAGCGTGAAAATCCCTGCAAACATTGATTTGACAAAAATCAGGGTTGAAATCAGTAATGCAACTTTGAAAAATCTTGCATTAAATATTTCAACTAATGCACCAAGTATTCAAAAATCAGTAATGATACCCGCTCGCGCCGATTTGTAATCGGTGCGTAGCGTAATATGCTGATTATAAATTGGTTTCATTAATATTAACAGACACAGGATAAGGTTCTGTGTCTGTTATAATTTTTATTACAAAACAAAATGAGTACAGGATATAAAATAACAAATGCGGCAGGACTTTATTTTACAACAATGACTGTTCGACATTGGATAGACATTTTTACAAGACGAATTTACAACGATATTATTGTTGACAGTTTAAATTTTTGCATCAAAACAAAAGGACTTGAAGTTTATGCGTGGGTAATAATGACCAATCATTTACATCTAATAATTAGAGCCAAAGACAATTTTCTGTTAACGGATATTTTGCGCGATTTTAAGAAATTTACGAGTAAAGAAATAATAAACACCATCAAAAACAATCCTCAGGAAAGCCGTAAAGAATGGTTGTTGCGTGGTTTTACAAAAACAGATAACGCACCGATTGCAAATCGGCGCGAGCAATATCAGTTTTGGCAGGTTGGCTCGCATCCTGTCGAACTTTGGAGTGCTGCAGTAATTGATGAAAAAATGAATTACTTACATCAAAATCCTGTAAAATCGGGTTTTGTTTTTCGCGCAGAGGATTATCTGTACAGCAGTGCCGCCGATTATGCAGGAGAAAAAGGACTTATAGATATTTGTATTTTACAATAAAAAAACATTAACAATTTATTATTTTGTAAAACTAATAATCAACGGCAAATTAGCCGATACTAAAACATTATTAATCAACTAATAATCAATTAAAAAACAAAATCAGACAGGCAAAAATTTTTTAAGCAGGCATCGCAAAAAGCGGTGTCTGTTTTTGTTTTCTCTGTGATACTCTGTGCCTTCTCTGTGGCTCTCTGTGATATTAAAAATTACACAGAGTTACACGGAGGATTCACAGAGTTACACGGAGTATTTTTCAAAGTTTTCCGCTCGCGCCGATTTGTAATCGGTGCGTAGCTTTTAGGCACGGATTGCAAATCCGCGCCAGCAGGTAAACAAAAATTATTTTAGCAGGCATCGCACAAAAGCGGTGTCTGTTTTTGTCTTTCTCTGTGTCCTCTGTGCCAACTCTGTGGCTCTCTGTGATATTAAAAATTACACGGAGTTACACAGAGAAGGTACAGAGTTACACGGAGCAATTTTTCAAAATAAAATTTAAACAAATTCTAAAATAACGGAAAAAAACAGTACTTTTGCAAAAAAATAAAATATAATAAAATGATTAATAAACGATTGGTTATTGTTCTGTGGGCAATGTTGGTAAGCGTTGCCTCTTTGTTTGCAAATGCTTATTCAGACGGGTGGGCTGCTTTTTTACAAAACGACCTTAAAAGTGCGCGTGCGCTGTTCGTTAAGGCGCAAAATGACCCTACTACCGCTTCCGATGCCGCTTTGTCGCTGGCGTTAATCGACTGGATGGAAGGAAAATATAACGACGGTTTCGGCAATGTTCAGCAATTTTATAAAACCGCAAAACAGCCCTACGCCGCTTTGTATGCAGTAAGTTCATTGCCTGTTATCAATAAATATGAGGATTTTCTTACGAGCGAAAAAGTTGCTTTTTATGAAAAAATTCTTACCGATAATAATCTTAACGGCACTTTGCAGGCAACTACAAACGCAATTTTGGCAAATCATTATCGCTTTATAAACAATGACAAAAAAGCCGTAGAATATCTTAACCGACTTGGGACAATCGACCGCTGGCAAGTGCTTGGCGTGTTCGACAACACTTCCGGAAGCGGTTTTGTTAAAGATTGGGGCGCAGTTCAAAAGGCGAAAATGTCTGATGTTTTCAAAAATGATGTAAATGCCGATGTTCGCTGGTACATTCCTGCGGCTACACGTTTCGACCGCTGGTTCGATCTTTCCGATTATTTTGATTTGAATAATACAATAATTTATGCGCAGTCCTTTGTACAAAGTCTTCAAACTCAGGAAGTTTATATGCGCGTTGGGACGAGCGGCTCGCTGAAAGTTTGGATTAACGATGCACTCGTGGCGAGCATTTCCGAAGAGCGAAACTGCGACCTTGATGTTTATGGTTATAAAGTGAAATTGCAGCAGGGTGCAAATCGTATTCTTGTGCAAATCGGACAAAGCGAAATCGACCGCTCAAACTTTATGCTGCGTTTTACGGACGAAAATTCGCGCCCTATTTCACTTGCCTCATCGCCCGAATATTCAGATTATCAGAAAGATAATTCAACATATAATACAGAATCATTACCTTTTTATCCAGAGGTACAGTTGCAAAAAACTATCGCCGAGCAGCCCGAAAATTATTTATATAAAATTCTTTTGGCACAAACTTATCTTCGCAACGACAAGGCATTTGAGGCAACTTCCGTTTTAAAAGAAATGGAAGAGAAATTTCCGAAATCAACGCTCGTTTCCTATTCGTTGATTGAGGCGTATGCCCGCGCAAAGAACAATACAGACCTTTCGCGCGAGGTTGAAAGCATCAAAACCAACGACCCGCAGTCGTTTATCGGGCAGCAATATAAATTAAGTGATGAAATTGATTTGAGCCAGTACGACGAAGCCGAAAAAATTATTAAAAATATTATTTCTCAATTCGGTGAAAGCGAATTTACTGATGTTACGCAGCGGACTTTAGCACATTATCAGGATAAAAAGGGGGATTTAATTGCTTGGACAGAAAAACTTTACAAAAAATATCCGCAGAATTATTCATACGTTTCGGATTTTTACAGCATTGAGGCAAGTAAGGAAAGTGGCAGCAAAAAAGCATTGCCTATTTTGGAAAAATTCAATAAAATGTATTTCGACGAGAATGCGCTGTATTCGCTTTCACAAGAATATTTTGGATTGGGAAATACCCAAAAAGGCATCGCTGCAATGAAAACTTTGCAGGCAAAATGCCCCAACAATATTACGTATCTGTGGCAGTTGCAAAATCAAATGGCTAATATGCAAAACTACACCGAAGCACTGAATTACAACGATTTGGTTATTAAACAGCGACCTTTCGACGGCGACGTTTTTGAGGCGCGCGGTTTTATTCAAAAAGAATTAGGCAAAACTGCGCAGGCGATAGAAAGTTTTAATCGTGCAATTTATTTAAAACCAACCGCTTACGACTCGCGCGAGCAGGTGCGCCAGTTGGAAAACAAAAAGGAACTTTTTGACCTTTTTCAAAAATATGATTTAAAACAACTTATTGCAGATGCGCCCAAAGCCGCTGATTATCCGCAAGATAACTCTGTGATTCTGCTTTACGAAAAACAAATGGTTGTTTATCCCGAAATGGCAAAAGAATATAAAACGGTAATTATTGCCAAAATTCTTACTCAGGCGGGCATTGAGGACTGGAAGCAGTACAACGCCGGCGGAACGATTGAAAAAGCGGAAGTTGTCAAGGCAAACGGCACTACCGTAAAAGCCGAAGGGCGAAGTACGGTTGTGTTCACAAACTTGGAACCGGGCGATGTTGTGCATATTGTTTTCCGCGAGCAAGACCGTTCACGCGGTGCGCTGGCGCAATATTTTTATACAGATTTTAATTTTGAATATCCAATGCCAGTGCGCTCGTATAAATTTTCTTTACTTATTCCAAAAGATAAAACTTTTACTTCAAAAGTAAGCAATGGCACTATTGAGCCGACTGTTTCGGATATTGAAAATATGAAACTTTATATCTGGGAAAAAACCGATGTCCCTGCTGTGCGTGGCGAATCGTTTATGTATTTTTATGATAATATTTCGCAACTTTATTTGAGTAGTTTTCCCGATTGGAAATTTATTGCCGACTGGTACAGGGATTTGACTTTCAGTAAATTTGCGCCCGATTATGTGTTCACAGATACTTATAACAAACTTATTAAAGGAAATGAAAACCTGACAAATCTCGAAAAGGCGAAATTATTTTATAATTATATAGAAGAAAATATTACCTATTCGTCTGTGGCGTTTATGCAAAGCAATTACATTCCGCAAAAGCCCTCACGCACTATTACAACGCGGCTCGGCGACTGTAAAGACCTCGCAACGCTTTTTGTTGCACTTTGCCGTCAGGCAGGTATTGAGGCAAACCTCGTGCTGATTTTGACCCGAAATGTCGGCGGAAGCAATATGGTTTTGCCTTCAATAGAATTTAATCACTGCATTGCGCAATTTACCGACAACGGAAAAACATATTTTATTGAATTGACGGATAATAATTTGCCTTTTGGTGCGCTGCACGATGTTGATATTAATGCGCAAATTCTTACTATTCCTTTTGGAAAAGAAAAATCGAGCAGCGAACTGACGCATTTGGTTTCACAAAATCGCCCACTGAACAGTTCCGTGCGCAATCAAAACATTACCGTCAATGGAAATAATATGAGCATTTCGCGTTCGACCGATTATACTGCGGCGGCGGCGGCGCGTGCCAGAATGCAGTATAAAAAGGAAGGCAACGACAATCGTAATAAAAAGGTAAATGAAAGAGTTTCGTCGGCGTTTAATAAACCCGTTATTATCAATGATTTAAAATTTATTAATTTGGATAATTTAAAAGATACAGTTACCCAAAGTTATAATTTTACTGTGAATAATGTATTGCAGGATGTTGCCGGAATGAAGATTTTTAAACTTCCGTGGATTGACCGCAACACGCCCGACCTTGTGGCACCCGAAACGCGTAAATATCCGCTCGAATATTGGGCGTATCAGTTCGAAGACCTTACAACCGAAATTATTACCCTCGAACTGCCCGCCGGCAAATCGCTTGTCGAACCGCCGCAAAACGTGTCGCTCGCCTGCGCAAACGCAACTTATACCCTTACTTTTGATACAAAACAAAAGGGAAAACTCATTGCCACGCGCATTTTCACTCTCAAAAAAGGTGTTGTTCTACCCGACGAATATCCTGCCTTCCGCACATTCCTCAACCAAATGAACGAGGCAGACGAAAAACAGTTCGCCGTGAAGTGATTAAAAAGGCACAAATAAAATGAACGCCCCTCTTGCTCAAAAGGGGCGTTATTTTTTGCACAAAGGGGCGTTCCTTTTCCTCAAAAAGATCGTTCCTTTTTTTTACGAACGGTTGTAAGTCCTAAAAATCACTTCACAAGTGTTCCTATCGGCTCGCCCAAAATCACTTTTTTTAGATTTCCCGCCGTGTCCATATCGAAAACGTAAATCGGCATATTGTTTTCTTTACACAATGTGCTGGCGGTCAAGTCCATAACTTTGAGATTACGGCTGTAAATTTCGTCGTAAGTTATTTCGTTGAATTTCACAGCATTAGCGTCTTTTTCGGGGTCGGCAGAATAGACACCGTCAACGCGCGTGCCTTTGAGCATAATGTCTGCCTCAATTTCGATGGCACGCAAGGCAGAGCCGCTGTCGGTTGTAAAATACGGATTGCCCGTTCCGCACGAAATTATCACGACTTCATTGTTTTCTAACCGCGCGATTGCCTTTTGCTTTGAATAAAATTCGCCAATCGGTTCCATACGAATTGCCGTAAGAACGCTCGATTTCACGCCATGCTTCTGCAACGCCTGATTAAGTGCGAGCGAGTTGATAACGGTTGCGAGCATTCCCATCTGGTCGCCTGCAACACGATCGAAACCTTTTTCTACACCGCTGAAGCCGCGAAAAATATTTCCGCCGCCAATAACAATTCCAACCTGCACGCCCATTTTTACCACTTCGGCAATTTGCGCCGCATAATCGCCAAGTCGCTGCTGGTCAATGCTATACTGATTGTCGCCCATCAACGATTCGCCGCTGAGTTTTAGTAAAATTCTATTATATTTCATAAAATTCAATTATTCAATTATTCAATTATTCAATTTCCAAATAAATTTTTTATAATAAAATATTAATCATTAAACTTTAATCATTAATCATTAATCATTAATCATTAATCATTAATCATTAAAATCTGTATCCCAGCCCCTGTCCTTGCGGATTTGCAATCCGCAAGATATTATTGTTAGGATTTGTAATCCACTTATTTTCAATGTATTTATTCATAAAACTCAATATCTATTAAACCTTTTGCGCCGGCATAATTCATCGCCGAACTGTACAAATAATCTTCCGCTTTGCTAACAATTTGCGCTCTGACAGGATTTTGATGTATGTAGTTCAATTTCTGCATTATAAATTTATCAGAAAAAAGAAGTTGCGCATCGTTGCCATCTTGCCAAAATTTGTAATTTGTAATTTTATTGTCATCTCTACCTGCATATTCAAATCTGTTCAATAGCCATTTTTTACGGCTTTCTTGTGGGTATTCCAATATGGCTTTCACAATTTCTTTACTCGTAAATTTTTTAAAATCTCGCAAAATATCCGAAATTTTATTGCTTGATTTTGAACTGACAATAGCGTGAAAATGATTACTCATTAGCACCCAAGCGTGAATGGACAAACCTTTTTCCTGCTGACAAAACTTCAAAGAATCAACTATAATTTGTTTGTAAATCGGACGGGTAAATACATCAACCCAATCAACTACCGTATCTGTTATAAAATATATCTCTGTCATAATTCATTCAGTATAAGCGGATTAAAAATCCTAATAATAGCCATTTTCGGATTGCAAATCCGAAAAGACAAGGTTCTCCCACTACATTGGTAATATTTCTTGTCTGCGCTTCTTTGTTAATTGCTGATTTGACACTAAAATAACCATTTGCCTTTGCGAGTGGCAAAAGAAACAATATTATTAATATGTATAATAAACGTTTCATTTACTTTTCATTCTACTATAAATTTCTCCTGTATTGGCATCTACTACGTATCTATCATCATATGGCCAATTACTTACACAAACTTCCAATAATTCTTTTCCTTTATACTCCTCTATATATTTTCTATAATGTTCTGGAGTAATAAATTCCTCCTTTTTCTTTAGTTCAGGAACTATAGGATAAATTGCAAACACATCCTTGTCGGAAATTTCCCATAAAATATTATAATTCATTTCATAATATCCATACGCATACAAATATCCCTTTCCGGAATCATCTTCCTCTCTAGTTATAAATACATTACGAAATTCATAATATTGTCTAATATTGTATTTAAGAGTCAATTTGTATGTACCAACATAAAGCGTTGATAAATTTTTTATTGTTATCATTTCCATACTTGTAAATTATTGTAAAAATTCATTTAAATTACCCCGTCCTTGCGGATTTGCAATCCGCAAGATATTATTGTCAGGATTTGTAATCCGCTTATTTTCAATTTTATAAATCATACTTTTTTGTTTTATTTCGGATTAAAAATCCTTATAATAGCCATTTTCGGATTGCAAATCCGAAAAGACATGGCTTTAATCATTAAAATCTAAGTCCCAGCCCCCACTCAATAAATTCGGCTTTTTGCAGATGTGTTTTCAGTCCGATAGAGGCGAAAACATTATCTGAAAAATAATATTTTCCCACAAAACGCGTAAAAAACCAGCCGTCTTCTTCGTTTATATTATATTTATAGAAAATTCCTTTTTTGAGCGGATTGCCGCCGTTTGCCAAAACCGCATCGTATGGTTCGAGATTTTTAATCGGATTAAAAATATAAACGCCAAGATGCAAGCCCGCCGAAAAATTTCCAAACATCAGTTCGTGCCGCCACGAAACGCCTGCACGCACTTTATTTGTAAATTCATTTTTTTTAATAAAAGTAAAATTATATTTACTTTCGTCTTTTATCGGCGCATTTACGTAACCATAAACGCCGTCAAAAAACAAATCCGCACCAATTCCCATTTTGTAAATATTGCTCAAGGGATAATATGCAGCAACATTTATCGAGGCAGCGGGATAAAATTTTCCATCGCGCCAGTCGAGTTGGCGAACGCCACCAGAAAGGGTAGTTTCCAACGAAATACGACGTGGAATATCGTCAATCAGCCCACGTTGAACAACTCTAATCATTTCAGAATTAGGAATATACGCAAAACCAACATAAGCATTTATCATATTTAGCCCCGAATTTGGTTTTATAATACTGCCGTTCGAGGCGTGATTCCACATAACACCCAAACTCAAAGTAAAATCTTCCGAAAAAGCGTATTCCGCATTTACGCCAAGTGCCAAAAACACATTCAGAGCCGACCCAATCGCACTGTTGGCACCATAAGCCAAAGTATCGACCGGCTTACCATCAATGTCAAAAATTTGTCTGTCGAGCGTGCCTGCAATATGCGGTGTATTTCCGTAATATTTTGAAATTAAAGAAATTCCCGCACCTGCTTTAACATTAACCTGAATGCCTTCCGAACGCACAAGCGGCAAATTCAAATATGGATAAACAGCAAAAAGATGTCCGAGCATTTGAGGATTTCCGAGGTTCAAAAAAGTACCTGAAAGCCCAACCGACGGAAAATTATAATATTGATGCCACATTGCACTGCCGTCGGTTTGCCATTCAACACTCAAACCAAAACCCGTTGTGCTTCCTTCAACGAGGTTTTTCAGATGCTCGTTGTGTTTTATAATCGTACCGTACAGTCCTTCGAGTTTAAAACTGTAATTGTGCAAGCCCTGTGCGTTTGCCGATGTGTAAATTATTGTAAATAAGAATATTATTTTAAAAACAGATTTATTCATTTTTTATTTTAAAAAAAATATTTACAAAAGTACAAAAACAATTATAATTTTCAGGTTTAACGGTTTTAAAGAAAAAATTATTCAACAATTCAATTTTAATCACAGTGGCTAATATATTCCATACTGCCGCCTTGGCGTTTGTTAATTTTTCGGCTTTTAAGAATTTTACGAAAATTTTTGGCAATAAAAATTATTTGACGATATTTGAAAAATGTTTTTAGAAAATAAATAAAAAACTGCTTTTTCGTCGTAAGAATATTTCCCAAAACGATAGCATAACCGATGTTTCTGTCCCATTTTTTAATTGTTCGAAATTCCCTGTCGTGGCACATTGTAACGGCGGGAACAATTCCAATTTTCAATTTATGATATGCCAATCTTTGTGCATAATTATTGTCTTCGCCGTAGGTTTTAAACAAAATCGTATCAAAACCACCGACAATTTCAATACATTTTTTTGTTATCAGCCAAGCCGCCGCCGCAACCTCACGAGTTTCATATAAAGTCGGCTGCTTGTTTAAATATAAATTTTCGAAGGCAAAAGCAGTATCGGAACATTTGTTAAATGAGTTTCTAAAACCATGGTCGAACGAATTTTTATCGGCGGTTAAATGAATCGGCGTAAGGACACCAAAATTTGAGTTTTTTTCGGCGGTCTCAATTAAAACTTCTATCGTATTTTGCTCAACCCACGCATCTTGATTTAATAAAAAGAAATAATTATTATCATTCTTTAAGGCATCATTCAGTCCGATATTATTTGCTTTTGCAAAACCAAGATTTTCATCATTTTGTATAATTTTTATCTGTGGAAATTTTTTGGAAATATAGGCAACAGAATCGTCGGAAGAATTATTATCAACCACGATAATTTCCAAAGCAACAGAAGAGGTTTCCAAACTCGTAAAACACTTGTCGTACCATTCTTTTTTGCCATTGTAGGTTATCACAATAGCAGCGCATTTTATTTTTTCCATTTTATTTTTTATTTTTTTGTATTTATTAAAAAATCGGCAAAAGAACCGACAGGAATACCTCTTTTACGCCAGGTGAAATAGAGTGTCAATTTATGAACATTGCATTTTTCAATGATTTGGTCATATAATTTTTGGTCAAAATCGTCAAGACCGGCAATTTGCAGTCGGTGGAAATCCGCATAATCAACGATTTCGCAATTTATGTTTTTCCACACATCGTGTTGCATCATTCGGTTGAACATTATTTGGAAAAAGAAATAATGTCCGATTTCTTTTTCGTTTTTCCAATAATGAAAATGAATCGAAAGCAGGTCGTCGATGATTTTATTGTGCGGTTTGGCAATCATAAACGAATTTTGCATTCTTACAAACGATTTTGGCGACCACGAAAGCCCTGTCGGGTCATATTTTGTAAACGTTTTTAAATCGGCTGGGGGCGTATCCGAGCGTTGCAGGGCAAAAAAATCCTGTTTTAAAAAACGTTCTTCAATCGGCGCAGTCAAAAGAATTGTTGCGTCGAGCCACACGCCGCCGTAAGCCGAAAGTAGATATAAGCGCACAAGGTTTGCTATTTTTGGAAAATCAAATCCGCCTTTGCCAAATTTTTCCCAGACAAAATCGGGAAATTCATCAATATAATCGCCCAAAGTGTTTTTTGACAAAATAATTTGCTTGTATTCGCCGCGAAATTTTTTCACGGAATCAAAACAGTTTTTTACAAGTTTAGGCGTGGTTTCGTCAATTCCCTGCTGCCAGAATTGCCAAATAATTTTTCGTGCGACAAGTTCAGGTTTTTTAGCGACTGCAACAAATTTTTCAATTTTTCCGCTCAAAAAATCGGCTATATAGCCGTCTAATTTTTCGGCAACTTTTTGTTGTACAAGCAGGTCTTTTTTTACTTTTGTCGCCTTTTTCAACGCCTTGTACTGTTTGTCTATTTTTAACCAAAAATTCATTTTCTATAATTTTATTTCAAAATTCCAAGATTTGACTGCGTCGATTTTTAATTCAAAATTATTATAAATCAATAAATTACAAATATTTTTTTTTTAATTATTTATGATAAAAATTTTCTAATATCGTACAACAATTTATTTGGTCGTCTGATATTTTTTTCTCGCAAAAAATCACTGCACATTTTCCTCGAAATCTGCCTTTGTTCGCTTTGTTGCTTTTCTTTTATCGGGTCATATTTTTTGTTTAAAATAGAATTTTCACGATTTTTATAAAAATAAACAGCGTTTGGACAAAGCACAACTTTATTTGCAAAATAAATCATCGAAATCATCACGGGCGTGTCTTCCATAATTTTTAAATCGGGGAAAGAAAAATTTTGTTTTATCCAAAAAACTTTTTTTATCAAATATCGCCACGACCAGCCACGAATCACAACCTCTGTTTTTTTTATTTTTTCATTTGTCTCTGTCAAAACTTCTGTTTTTTTAAAACGGATACTTTTCCATTTTTTTTTCTCATAAAAAACCGAGCAGGCAGCCACGTCGGCATCGTTTTTTTCGGCAGAGGAAATCATAATTTCGTAAAAATCCGAACTAATCAAATCGTCTGAATCCATAAAATGAAGATAAACGCCCGTAGAATATTTCACGCCGGTATTTCTCGATGCAGCCGGACCCAAATTTTGAGAATGAGCGACAATCTTTATTCGGTTGTCGGTTTTTGCCATTTCATTTATTATATTTTGCGAACTGTCCGTCGGGCAATCCAGCACGCAAATAATTTCCAAGTTTGTAAATGTCTGACAACAAACACATTCCAATGTCTGTTTCAAAAACTTTTCCGCATTATAAATCGGAATTATTACGCTGATTTTTTTGTCCATAAAAATTAAATTTAAGCGAAACCACGCTTTGTCATTGCGCATCTTGACCCGCAATCTAAAACGTTCTTTTTTTTTAAAATTTTATAGTGTCCTTTGTGTTTTTCTTTGTGAACTTTGTGGTAAAATATTTTTTTTAAAACCACAAAGAACACAAAGTTTTACACAAGGTTCACAAAGATTTTTTTCTTTGTTTGTAATTTCGGAACAAGTCCGCAAAGACAGTTATTATTTATTTTTAGAAAAAATATATTTAAACAATTAATTTTTATTTTTCTAAATATTACCTTCACAAAGTTTTGAATAATAAGTATTTGAATAATCAATTCCTTTTGGAACTTTGTATGTCGTTTTTTGAAAAAAGAACGAATTTTTTATTTTTTCCCACGCGGCAAAATCAAATTTTTTAAACAAATTATCGCCGATAAGGCAATGAATCCCATCTTCGGACACTTTTGGCATTTGAGAAAACAGTTTTTTTGCAGTCGGATTATTGTCCACAAACGCTTTAAACATTAAATGAATTTGAAAATATTCCAATTTTTTATTTTCTGTTTTCCAATAATCTATGCACATTTGATACCACTCATCGCACAAAAAACTGCCTTTTTTAGCACGAATAAAGCAACTTTGCATAAAAGAATACGGAAAACGCGTTAAATTTCCGATTAAAAACACGAAAAAATCTTCATCGAGAATATATTTCGGCACAAAATCGGTCATATAAGCGGTTGCATCGAGCCAGATTCCGCCGTGATTTTTCAACAAATTTAGCCGCAACAAGTCCGAAAAATGCGTATAATCAATTTTCCCGCTTTTGAATTTATCCAAAACATAAGCGGGCAAGTCGGAAAAATTTTTAAAAGTGGAATTATTTAAAATTTTCCGCTCAAAATTTCCCTTAAATTTATCCGTACTTTCGAGGCACGATTTTATAATTTCGGGCGTTTTTTCCCCTTTTGGATTATCCCAAAATTGCCAGATTGTTTCGGGATTTTCTGTTGTAACTTCCTTTTGCTCAACAATTTTCACGGCAGGCAAATATTTTTTTGCAAAATATTTTGTCAATAATTTTGCCTTAAAATCATTGCTTTTATTTTTTGCTTTGGCAATATTTCCGCCCGAAAGCAAAACAAAAAAACGAATAAAAAAAGTGCTTACTTTAATTTTAAATTTAATATTTTTATTGGAAAAACTCATTTTTTTATTTTTCAAATTCAGATTTTTTTGGAAATTTTTTACTTAAATAATCATAATTCGATTTTCTGATTTTCATATCCACGGGATCGTCTATGCACATAAGTTTCCTTGCGAAAATATGCCTCATTTTTTTCTTGATATTTCGGGTATAAGTCGGCTGCTCGCCAAATCGTAAAGTCAAATATTGAGACATTTTTGTCAAAAAATCATTTCCAACCATTTTGTAGCCATATTTTGCAACGCCAAATTTATGAAATAAAATTCTTTGCAAATCGGATTTATCTCTGAAATGATTTTTTCTCATCATTTCAATTTTTTCTTTTACCAAAGGAAATTTCAAAATATTTATCATATCCGATTTTCTGTACGGGTCAATATTGTGCGCACTTTGCCAACAGTAATTATAATTTCCGACAATTTCATATACTAACTTGATACTGTTCAAGTTAGCACTGTCGTAAAATGTTGCATTTTTCCACATTGTATCGAATTTTTGCCCGACGGGAAGCAAATTTTTCATTTTTCGTTGAATTTTTTTGCGATTATCGACACGAATAATCGGCGTGCCATTTTCTGTAAAAAAATAATCGGCATCGGTTTTTGCCATAAACAGCATATCGTCATTTGAATAAATAAAATGTTCGGATAAATTTGTAATATTTGGTATAAAAGATTCGATTACATTTGAATTAAAGCACGGTAAAGCATCTTGTGACATAATTTGAGTAAGGTCAATAACCGTAATTTTCGCATTTCCGGTGTCTAACCATTTTGGAATTTGATTATCGGTAATAATAAAAATATGATTTACCCAAGGCGCAAATTTTTCCACACTTCGCAGCGAAAATTTCAACTCATCATTATTAAAAGACCTGATTTCGCCAACTGCTTCGGCAGGCAGTTTGCCGACTTTTTTCAGTTCGGCATTCTTTTTTGCCCGCCAGTTCTCGTCCGCACCATCAACCCATAAATACACCAAATCAATTTTCATCTGTTATTTTTTTATTTTATTATATGAACAATTTTAATTGCCTTTGCGTATCTTGTTCCGCAATCTGATATTTTCTTTTGCGCTCTTTGCGTTTTCTTTGCGAGCATTGCGGTAAATATTAACCACAAAGAACACAAAGTTTTACACAAGGTTCACAAAGAATTTTTTTCTTTTATTTAAATTGTGTGTCAAGATGAACAAACTGTTATGTTGTTTTTAAACTAAATTTTATAGTGTCCTTCGTGTTTTTCTTTGTGAACTTTGTGGTAAAAAAATTTTTTTAACCGCAAAGAACGCAAAGGTTTCGCAAAGTACGCAATATTTTATTATTTTTTCTCTTTGTTTTAGATTGCGGGGCGTAGCCCGCAATGACAAACACTCATTTTGGTAAAAAAATCAAAATTTTCCTGTTTTATATTCCTATATTTTTAAAATTTTCCGGTAATTTTACAACCCAGCGCAAACCAATCATTGACGGTTTATTCCACGCGTAAATCGGGCGAAAAACGGTTTGAATTTTTCGCGCTTTTTTTAATTTTTTTTCATTGTGAATGTTTTTACTTTCTGAAATAGAATTAATTACGCCAAATCTTGCCCGTTTGTAGTGCGCCTGTTCGCCGCGTGCAATAATATCCTGCGAATTAAATTTTTCCAAAAGCATTTCGTAGTCAATATTTCCAAAATGAAGAAGATATAAATTCCTGTCAATGTGGAAATTATGCCCATTCACACGATGAAAGCCGCGCCCCCAACGAACCGGCTTGGCGATAATATTTGCTTTGGTAAAACGCGAATTAATAAGAGCAAAACTGCGTTGCTGCAAAATCGGTTTTGTCTTGTCAAGTGGCAATTCTTCTTTCAAACGTTGCCCGACATCAAGCCCAAGTGCCGAAACGCAAGTTTTAGTTTTAAGAGACGATAAATATTGAGCCAGATTTTTCCCAACTTTGCTATCAACAATCAAAAACTCATCTGCATCGCACCCGATAACCAATTCGTAGCCAACGGAAAATAATTCTGCGGCTCTGTCGGACAGAAAATCGAGTCGGCGTTTTTCGGCATCAACCACTTTAACGCCCTGTTTTTCAACAATTTGAATATTTGCTTTTCCTGCGCGGCTCGGCGGCTTTTGGTCTTTTCCGTCAAGAAAAACAAAAAGATTTTCTTCGCCAAACTGCTCGCCATAATAAGCAATCCACCGATTAAGAAAAAACTCGTCGTTGCGAGCCATCGTTATGACAGCAATTTTTTTCATATTATCAGGCAAAATTACTGTATATTAAATCATTTACCAAAAATTTAATTTTAAATTACTGATTTTAACGTATTTTAACAAAACAAGTTTTATAAAAAAACAGGGACAAAATTTTATGCCCCTGTTGCTATTATAATATTAAAATTCTAAAAATAAATTCTAAAACATTTATTTCCAATCTTGGAATTTGGAATCTTGGAATTTTGGAATAATATCACTTTGGTTCCACTCGTCCTGCGCCCGAAGTGTCTTTTGAAATTGTTTTTGGCGTTCCAAAATAATAAATCGTACTTGCACCCGACGAATCGGCAGAAAGTGAATTTGTAGCATTACAGGAAATTGAACTTGCGCCTGACGCATCTGCCTCAACATTTTCACAAATAAGTTTATCTGCTGTAATTGACGAAGCGCCGTTTGCTTTTACTTCAAAATTTTTCGCATTACCCGCAAAAGTTGCCTCTGATGCGCCGCTGGCTTCACATTCAATTTTATTTGCGGTAATATTTGCAATTTTCAAATCGCTCGAACCGCTGACTTCAATTTCCAAATCATTGACTTTCAATGTATTAGGAATATTCAAAGTTGATGCACCGTTTAATTCAATATAATTTAATTCATTGATATTCAACTTTATAACAATCGGCGCAGATGGAACAAGATTATAATTCCGTTTCGGACTGAGTGTCAGAGTATTCCCGCTCACATTAATATTTACCAAGTCAATCAAATTTGAATCGGTTGTAATTGCGAGTTCGGTCTTGTTACTTTTTACGCTATCTATTTGTAAATCAACGTTTAAATTATTTCGTATAAAAATTTTATTTACATTTTGAGAATAATTAAAAGTCCGCTCAACAAGATTTCCATCGCCGCTAACGTTCTTTTTATCAAGTTGAAAATTTCCCCAGCCAAAATTCCAGTTAGTTTTATTTTTCAGTTCTTGCCAGTTCACATTCCAGCCGGCAAACGGAACCATTACAATAGAGGCGAGCCAGATAATTAAACCAGCGATTTTTATTGCAATATGAGTTTTGCCCCAATGAAATAATTTTTGGCAAATCCAGTAAAGCAAAGCCATAAGTGGGATTCCGATAAACAGGCACAGGGCGATTGTGGCAATGGCGGGGTGCTGCACAAACAGGAAAGTGTCGCTTGTCCAGGGAATTAATCCGCCGAGGATTCCCGTGCTTACGCCTAAAAGCGTGGCTATCAATGCAATAACTACCACAACGATTGCAAATAAAACGGGTGCGAAAATTATTCCCAGACATATCAGGCAAAATTTCAGAAAAGTTGTCAAGCAGCCGCCGTTTTGTGCCTGATTTACAGTGACATTCGATTGTGCGGCAACGGTTTTTCCAATATTTTCCAAATTAATCGGTTCGCCGCGCATTTGCAGTTGCTGTTCGGCAGTGCGCGCCTCAGGCACGAGCAACCACATTATCAGATAAGGAATTAGCAAAGTAATTCTGCTGAAAATCGCCAAAACAACCAGAATAATTCTAAGCACCGATGCGTCCCAGCCGAAGTAAGCGGCAATTCCCGAACAGACACCGCCGAGCATTTTGTTTTGCGGGTCGCGGAAAAGTCGCTTTCTCTGCTTTGTGCCGTCGTTTTGGGCATTGCTGCTGCTGTTTTGGTTTGCCGCAAACTGCTCAAACGCCGATTCTTTTTCCTGATTTTCGTCAAAATCGGACGGACGACCCATTTGTGCGATTGTCTGTTCGACATCATCAATGTTAATCACATCGTATCCCTGCGCTATTTTTGCGCCAAAAATTTCGCCAATTCGCGCCTCGAAATCGTTCATAATTTCGTTGCTGCCATCGGTTTTTGAAAAATACGTTTTCAGATTTTTCAAATAATTGTCCAACAGCGTGTAAGCGTCTTCGTCAATGTTAAAAACCCGACTGTTCAGGTTGATTGTCAATGTCTTTTTCATTTCTATAAAAATTTTTTATATGAATTAATTTTATTATTTCTATAAATTTGTATAAATTCCCTTTTTGTCATTCCGAACGAAGTGAGGAATCTTTATGATTGAGATTTTTCGCTATCGCTCAAAATGACAAATGTAGTTATTTTTTCTCGCATTTCAAAGTTTGAGATTGCGGGTTGATCCTGAATCAAGTTCAGGACGCAATGACGTTTAGGTCTTAGGATTTCAAATGATTTATTGTTTGTGTAATTTCGTCCCAGGCGGTTTCGAGTTCGGTTAAAAACTCGCGTCCGGCGGCGGTCAGTTCGTAATATTTTCGCGGCGGACCTTGAGCCGCCTCAACTTCAATCCATTGATACGAAAGCATTTTCATATTTTTCAGCCGCATCAGCAGCGGATAAATTGTCCCCTCGACCACAATTAGTTTTGCCGCTTTTAATTCCCTAATTATATCAGGGGCATAAGCAGGTTTATCCTTGATTATCAACAAAATACAATATTCAAGTATTCCTTTTCGCATTTGCGATTTTGCATTGTCGTTATTTACTTTTTCCATACAATATATTTTTTATTCCAAGATTTCAAGATTTCAAGATTTACTGTCATTGCGGGCTTGACCCGCAATCTATAACATTCTAAAACGTTTTGTCATTCCGAACGTAAGTGAGGAATCTTTATGATTGAGATTCTTCGCTAAGTTTATACTGAGCGAAGTCGAAGTACTCAAAATGACAAATGTAGTTATTTTTTCTCATATTTCAAAGTTTTAGATTGCGGGTCAAGCCCGCAATGACAGTGGTGTATAATTTAAAAAATTCTTTATTCTTCATTCTTAATTCTTCATTTATTTTTGCGCTGCAAAGATATATCAAATAACTAATATTATGCAATACATAGTATATAAAATTAATTTTATTTAACTAAAAAAGTAATTATAGCATTAATATTTAAAGTAAATTAACAATAAAAATAAATTCTATAAAATTGTTACGTTCCAAATGTATTAATTTTGCATTTTTAAGAACAAAAATAAAATATTTATGAAATTATTTGTTTGTTATAAAAATTTATTTACTAACTTTGCACTCTATTAATTTAAAAAAAATTACTATTAATAACATAAAAATTCACAAATATGAAAAAAACTACCTTAATTTTTATAATCCTTACAGGATTATTTATAGGTGCGCAGGCGCAGGAATATAACTGGGAGTATGTAAATACTCTTACAGGCGAGCAAATGCTTCATGTGTATGCGCAGGGGGAGGATACGGTCTATGTGGTGGGTGGAAATGGCTTGATTGCCAAGTCAACAGACAAAGGACTGACCTGGGAAAAACAGCATTTCACTAATGGTGTAACGCTGAATGATATAGTTTTTTGCAACAATGAACTTGGTTTTATTGTTGGAAATAACGGAACAATATTAAGAACTCAAAATGCAGGGGTCTCTTGGGAGCAAATGAATTCCGGTACTGCTCAAAATCTAAAAGCAATTGCCGCTTTTGATTTAAATAACGTTTGGGCAATAGGAGATGAATGGGACAAAAGTTATGGAAGTAACAACCAAGGAATAATACAATCTACCGATATGGGAGATACTTGGAGCGTAAAATATCTTATACCGGATGAGATATATAATTATGTAGATGTATATGCTGCTTTTGGAGGTTTATCTGACATTGAATGTAAAGATAATAAGGGATGTATTACAGGGTACGCAGTAAGTGGAGGAACTATAATATTAAAAACAGAAGATAGAGGAGTAAACTGGAGATGGCATTTTGGTAATGGAGATCGGGGTATATCTTCATTATGCTTTACTAACAGTAGACTTTATGGATTGGATTTACCTAGTGGTATTGTTTTTACAGATGATTTTACAAATGATTATGCGGCTTGGAATTCGGTAATCGGAACAGGTTCTGATTATGATGAATCTTGTGTTTTTATAGATGACCAGATTGGATATGAATTAGTTTGGGGTAGTTGGTGTTATGATCGTGTCCAAATTAGAATATTTAAAACTTTGAATGTAGGTAAAAATTGGGATGAGGAATTAAGAATTTGTCAAAATACAAATTACTCAAGAAGTAATTTTTCATTTTCCTCAAATAAAATTTTTGGGTATGTTGCCCGTGGAACGGATATCTTTAGAACGCCATACACCGGCGAATTTAACATTAGTGAAACAGATATAACTAAGTCAGAGAATTCAACTCTGATTTTACAACAGCACGAAAATGAATTACTGATTAGTTCGGATTCAAAGATGATAGATAAAGTAGTGTTTTTTAGTGTAGATGGTGTAGAAATAATGCAGAAAACAGTGCAGTCAAATTCTGTTGAAATTGATGTATATAATCTTCCTGCTGGCGTTTATCTTATAAATGCTCAGTTTGCCGATAAAACTACTGAAACAGTTAAATGGGTAAATAACAATAAAATACGATAAATTATGAAAAGAATAATATTTTTGGCTATTGTCTGCCCCTCGCTCGGTGCGTAGCGTAATATGCTGATTATAAATTGGTTTCATTAATATTACAAAATTATAGAGCGCACTGATTGCAAATCGGCGCGAGCAATATCGAAAATTGTTTATGCAGGCATCGCAAAAAAGCGGTGCCTGTTTTTGTTTTTCGTATTTTCTCTGTGTCCTCTGTGCCAACTCTGTGGCTCTCTGTGTAAAAAATAACACAGAGTTACACAGAGGATTCACAGAGTTACACGGAGCATTTTTTCAAAGTTTTCCGCTCGCGCCGATTTGTAATCGGTGCGTAGTTTTTAGGCACGGATTGCAAATCCGCGCCAGCAGGTAAGAAAAAATTGTTTAAACAGGCATCGCCAAAAAAGCGGTGTCTGTTTTTTGTTATAAGAAAATATAAAAATTCTGAAAACTGTATCAAACAAGTGCCTTTGTATGCGGTGTTTTGTATTTGAAAAAAAATTTTGTACCTTTGCACCTGAATTTTTTTAGAATATAAAAAAAAAGTAGAATGCCCAAAAAGAAGAAAAACCGTAATAAAAAATTTTCACTCAGTTATTTAGTTTATTTTTACAAAATAATTGGCAAACATACCTATGTCTATTTCTTTCTTAATTTTGTTATCGGCTTGCTC
>Ga0209629_10000272_pt1 | contig 26749 bp, 20 predicted proteins | sample TergutCu122P5_FD_187286 | JGI IMG/M metagenome (GOLD analysis project Ga0209629, IMG submission 187286) | Cubitermes ugandensis P5 segment gut microbial communities from Kakamega Forest, Kenya - Cu122 P5 (SPAdes) (version 2) | ecosystem: Host-associated > Arthropoda: Insects > Digestive system...
TTACATCATCCCAATTCCCCGATGTTTCACATCGGGCTACCCATATCTAATCCGTTCCGGATTATCATCTCTCAACTTTTAAATAATTCAGAAACATTTTTGCAAAGGATACTGAGTAGTTACAAAAAAGTTAAATTTTGTATTCGTAGAATTACCAAAATTTAAAAAAACAGAAGAAGAATTAAAAACAAATTTTGATATATGGTTATATTCGTTAAAAAATATGTCGAAGTTGGAAGAGCGTCCTTCCTCAGCGAAAGACGAGATTTTTGAGGAATTATTTCAAGCAGCAGAAACAAACCAATTAACAAAGAAGGAAATGAAAGAATACAGGAAAAGCGTATTGGAATATCGCGATATTCGCGATTCTATTGAATTAGCTCGCGAAGAAGCTCTTGAAAGAGGTATTGAAAAGGGTATTGAAAAGGGTATTGAAAAGGGTATTGAAAAGGGGCGGAAAGAAGAAAAAGTTTCTATCATTCAAAAATGCCTTCAAAAAAATATGCCGATAGAAGATATTACTTTCTTGACCGGTTTTACAAAGGAACAAATTAGTCGTTACGTGTAGAAGCTACAACCGGAAACGAAAATGTTATAGCCGGTAAATCTTCTCGATTTGAAAAAGCGGGAAGACTCACTTCGATGCCGGCATTCGTTTTTTTCCACGAAACCGTTTTACCTGTTTGCAGGCAAATCATTTTACTGCCGGGTGACGGTTCGTTCCCTTTCCAAACCAATTTTCGTGGCAATGGATTTCCTTCTTCCAAACAAACGAGGGCATAGATTTTTTTCCCGTCTTTGCTTTGCGTAAACCATGTATCGGCATCGTTATAAACCGGGGTGGTTCGTGTGTTGTAGATTGCCTCTCCGTTTTTTTGCAGCCAATTACCTATTTGAATCAAGCGTTCGGTTACATTATCCGGAAGCGTTCCGTCGGGTTTCGGGCCGATTCCCAACAGCAAATTACCGCCTTTGGCAACGATTTCTATCAATGTATGAATCACTTTCGCCGGCGATTTATACCGGTCGGTCGGAACAAATCCCCAATCGTTTCCCAAGGGAATGCAACTTTCCCATGGAGTAACTTGTTGGGTATCAGGAATACCGCGTTCAGGCGTGCGGTAGTTTTCAAATTCTCCGGCTACCGTCCGGTCTACGATCAGGATAGACGGTTGATATTTCCTTACCATAGAAGCAATCTTAGGCATATCAATGTCTTGCGAGCCTTTGTAGTTGCGTCCCAATCGTTCGGCATCGCCCGTTTGACCGGGTCGAACCCATCCTCCGTCTAACCATAAAATATCGATCGTACCGTAATCGCCATTTACCAATTCTTCTATTTGATTGTAAACAAATTCTTTGAATTTATTCCAACGCCACGGATTTTTAATAATGCTGTAATTGTTGTTGCGATCCGGAGTGGAGTAACGATCCCACCAATAATATTGCGAATGCCAATCAGGTTTTGAAAAATAAGCGCCAATCATGTAACCTTCCGAACGAAAAGCGTTGAAAACTTCTTTGGCTGCATTGCGTCGTGGATCCTCTTTGAAAGCGCCATGCGTAATGGAAAAATCGCTTTGCTTCGTATCGAACATATTGAATCCATCGTGATGCTTGGTCGTGAAAACCACATAATTCATTCCGGCTTGTTTCCCTGTCTTTGACCAGGCGGAAGGATCAAATCTTTCCGGCTTAAAAGTGTTAATGGTTGCCCAATAATTTCGTTTGTAGGTATCATAAACGATGGTGCTGTCTCGGGGAATCCAATTCTCTTCTTCAGCGCAAATCGACCACGATTCAACAATTCCGAGCTGCGAATATAAGCCCCAGTGGATGAGCATTCCGAATTTCAAATCTTGCCATTTATCTAATTGCTTGCGTACTTCCGGCTCTTTAGGCCAAACATAAGAATCGGATGGATCATGCGTAAAAGTTTGTGCAAATAATGTTGCAGTCAACAACCACAATTGAACGAATAAAATAATCTTAACCTTCTTCTTCATAATTCATAACTCATAACTCATAATTCATAACTCATAACTCATCATTCCTTATCTCGGCGCCTTTGTATAGAGAAAAGCGGCAATAAAAACATATACCACATTCGGAATCCAAACGGCTATCATAGGACTTACCAATCCCGAAACTGCAAAGGTAGAAGTAATTTGCATAAACAGGATATAGGAGAAACTGAGCAACAGCCCCAATCCGATATGCATTCCCATTCCGCCTTTGATTTTTCGGGATGAGAGTGAGACGCCGATAATCGTCAGAATAAAAGAAGCAAAGGATGTTGCATACCTTCGATGAAATTCTATTTCAAATTGTTGAATATTTCCGATCCCTCGTTTTTTCTGTCGATCGATATATGTTTTCAATTGCGGAGTGGTTAATTGTTCTGAATCGCCAATGGATATCAAAAAATCGGAAGGAGTAATGGCAATAACGGTATCTAATTTTTCGCCTGTGATAACGGTCGCTTTCATCCCATCAAAGTTACGAATTATATAATTGTTTATCGTCCAATGATAAGCTGAATCCCAAGTGATGCTTTGCGCCGTTAATCTTGAAATCAGTTCTTTACCGTTAAAGTGATCTAAGGAAAACCCGCTTCCCCGTCGATCGTAATTACTATAAGAATTAAAGTAAGCATATAAACCCGGATCAACTTCGATTTGAATATGAGGAGCATATTCTGTTTTTGTTTTCTTTACGTACCGGTTTTCAAAATCGATGCGTTTAATATTACCGGGAGGAATTATATAACTGCTCAGAATTAAGGTTATACCGGCAATGATTGTTGCGGAAATCATATAAGGTACAACAAGCCGGTCGAAGCTCAATCCTCCGGAAAACATAGCAATAATTTCGGAATTATCGGCTAACTTGGAAGTGAAGAATATGACAGCGATAAATACAAACAACGAACTGAAAGCATTGATAAAATAAGGAATGAAATTGAGGTAGTAATCAAAAATAATGGCACGAGTGGGAGCTGAGTTCTTGATGAAATCGTCGAATTTCTGATTGACGTCGATAATGATGATAATTGCAATAAACAAAGATATAGTAAGTATATACGTACCCAGGAACTTTTTAATAATATACCAATCGATGATGGAAAGTTTCTTTTTCATATCCTGTTCTGAATTCGGGGCATCATAATCATTTTCCAGGAGATAAAATCACCGGATAAAATATGTTTACGGGCTTCTTTAACTAACCACAAATAAAATGCCAAATTGTGAATAGAAGCAATTTGCAAGGCTAAAATTTCGTCAGCTGCAAACAAATGACGCAGAAATGCTTTGGAATAGAGCGTATCGACGACCGAAGCGCCGTCTTCTTCCAGAGGGCTGAAATCGTTTTCCCATTGTTTGTTCCGGATATTTATAATTCCTTCTTTAGTGAATAATTGAGCATTTCTACCGTTTCGAGTAGGGATGATACAATCAAACATATCAATTCCGCGCTCGATAGCTTCCAACAAGTTGCCGGGTGTTCCGACTCCCATCAGATAACGCGGTTTGTCACGTGGAAGAATTTTGTTAACCAATTCAATCATTTCATACATCGTTTCCGTAGGTTCGCCTACGGCTAATCCGCCGATAGCGTTTCCGTCCGCTTGTTTTGAAGCGACATTTTCGGCAGCTTGACGGCGTAGGTCGGGGTAAATGCAGCCTTGAACGATTGGGAAAAGACATTGTTCGTAGCCGTATTTGTTTTCTGTTTCGTTGAAACGAATAATACAACGATCCAACCATCGTTCAGTTAATGCAAGCGATTTTTCGGCATACACATAGTCCGCATCTCCGGGTGTACATTCATCAAAAGCCATCAGGATATCGGCTCCGATACTTCTCTGGATATCGATCACTTTTTCGGGAGTAAAAAGATGTTTAGAGCCATCGATATGCGAACAAAATTCTACACCTTCTTCTTTTATTTTTCTGTTTCCGGTTAAAGAGAATACTTGATAACCACCGCTATCAGTAAGAATCGGACGATCCCAGCCGTTGAACCGGTGCAATCCGCCCGCTTGTTCCAAGATTTCTACTCCCGGACGAAGATACAGATGGTAGGTATTTCCAAGAATTATTTCTGCTTGAATATCATTTTTTAATTCGCTAAAATGCACGGCTTTTACGGTACCTTGTGTTCCGACCGGCATAAAGATAGGCGTTTCGATAGTCCCATGCCCGGTAGTGATTAGTCCCGCTCGAGCATTGGAGTAATAATCGGTATGTAGCAACTGAAAGTACATGCATTATTTACTCTTAGCCTGCTTCATTTCTTGACTTTCGTAATATTTGATAAAAGCGTTTACTACTACTTTGTTTCCTCCGGGGGTAGGATAATCTCCGGAAAAATACCAGTCGCCTTTGTGATTCGGGCAAGCTTGATGTAATCCTTCCAGCGATTGAAAAACAATTTTTACTTCCGCTTGAGTATCTTCAGGCGTTAATATTTCTGCGATTTTATCAGTAATTTCTTCCTCTTTAAACGGTTTATAAATTTCTTTTACATGATTGACAACCCATTCTTTCGGAAGTTCCAATTGCGCTTTGCAGGTTTCATACGTTTTGTCGATGATCGATTGCATTCCTCTTTCTTTCAACAAATCGATAGCGGCGCGGAAAGCGACAAATTCTTCCATCCGAACCATATCGATTCCGTAACAATCGGGATATCGGATTTGCGGAGAAGAGGATACAATAACAATCTTACGTGGGCCCAAGCGATCAAGAATATTGATAATGCTTTGTTTCAGGGTAGTTCCGCGAACAATGCTATCGTCGATTACCACCAGATTATCTTCGCCTTCCCGGATAGAATCATACGTAATATCATACACATGAGCAGCTAAGTCGTCGCGGCTGTTTCCTTCCGCAATAAAAGTGCGTAATTTAATGTCTTTCAATGCTACTTTTTCTTGTCGGATTCTTAGATTTAAAATCCGATCTAACTCATCTTCCGATAATTCATGAAGATGTGTTTTGATTAATTCCTTTTTTCGATCGTTTAAATAGCTTTCAAAACCTTCCATCATTCCGAAGAATGCCACTTCAGCTGTATTGGGAATAAATGAAAAAACCGTATTTTCCAAATCATTGTCAATGGCTTTCAGAATCGGTTTTAATAGCATGCGGCCCAGCATCTTTCGTTCTTGGTAAATATCTTTATCCGAGCCGCGTGAAAAATAAATCCGTTCGAAAGAACAGGGTTTTACATTGTGTGGTTCATAGATTTGTTCAAGAAGTTTTTCTCCGTTTTGTTTTACAATAAATGCCTGCCCCGGAAGCAATTCGTTTACCATATCGGCTTTAACATTCATAACCGTTTGGATAACGGGCCTCTCCGAAGCAACAACGGCAATTTCATCGTCGTAATAATAAAAAGCCGGGCGAATGCCTTGCGGATCTCGAAATGTGAACATATCCGTATTTCCCGTTACTCCGCCAATCACATATCCTCCATCCCAGTTTTGAGAAGAGCGACGAATAATATGTGCTATATCAATATTCTCGGCGATTTTTCGATTGCGCGTTTCACTGTCATCAAATTTTGATTTATACAATTCATACAAATTTTGCACTTCCCGGTCGAGATAATAGCCCATGATTTCAAGCATCATCAAAGTATCGGAATATAAGCGAGGATGCTGACCTTGATCAAGGAGTTGAGCAAATAACTCATCAATGTTTGTAAGATTGAAATTTCCGCAAAGCATCAAACTTCGGGAACGCCAATTGCTTCGCCGCAAAAAGGGTTGAATGTGCACAAGTCCCGAGCAACCGGTTGTACTGTACCGCAAGTGTCCCATATATACTTCACCACAAAAGGGAATATTTTCATAAGGCGTTTCTGCAGGAGCATTTTGAATTTTTTGGGTTGCTATTTTAAAAACTTCTTGAATACCTGCGCTACCAACTGCTCTCTCTCTGGAAATATATTCCGTTCCGGGCTGAACCGTAGCGCTCACACAACCGATTCCGGCGCCATCTTGCCCGCGGTTGTGTTGCTTTTCCATCATCAAGTATAATTTACTTAATCCATAATGTTTGTCTCCGTACTTATTTGCGTAATAATCGATCGGTTTTAAAAGTCTAATTAACGCGATACCGCATTCATGCTTGAGTTGTTCCATTGATTTGCCGTATTATTTGAAGTTTTGAGCAAGCAAAGGTACAATTTATTATTGGAAAATGACAAGAGTTAAAAGGCAAGGAAATTGGATCGGATTATTATTTAACATTTTTTCTCAAAAAAGAGAAGAGAAATTTTGTTTATACTATTTTTACGATTAGCTTTGCAGCGTAAAAAAAAAATGTATGGAAACAACTAAAATATCGGAATCTTTATCGCTTAAAGCGGTCATAATAGCAGCGCTTATTTTGCTCTCGCTCATTCCTAACGCAATGATCATGATACTAATTAAAGACAGGCAAGACAGAAGTGTGGAGACGATCCGAAAAATCAATGAGAAGTGGAGTTTAGAACAAACGCTTGCGGGCCCGATCCTTACCATACCGTATTCGAGTTATTCTTCTGATTCGCAGGTAAAAAAACTTGAGATGCATGAATTACACCTGGCTCCGGAAAATGTGAAGATGTCGGTTCGATTATTCCCCGAAGAACGTCATTACGGTATCTACAAAACGATTTTATATAAAAGCGAGATTCGTATCACCGGGAATTTTGCTCCTATCACGAATCTTCCGGAAAATGCCGATTGCAACAGAGCTTATCTTTCTTTGGAAATTTCGGATTTACGGGGAATAACCAATCGGTTAAGCTTCACGGTGAACAATAAAGAATATGCAACCGAAGCCGGAACAAGCTCTATCCCGGAATTAAAAAGACTGATCGCTCCGATAAAAGGAGTTATTAATCCGACTGAAGAAACACCCATTGACTTTGAATGTCGATTGAATTTGAACGGAAGCCAAGGTATTGATTTTATTCCGGTTGGAAACACAACGAACATCGAGGTGGAAGGGAATTGGAAAGACCCCGGTTTTGTAGGAAATTTCTCTCCGCAATATGCAATCACGGATTCCGGATTCAAAGCAACATGGAATGTAATGAGTTTTAACAGAAGCATTCCGGAACGATGGACAGAACAAAATTTTGTTGATTTTCAAGGCGCTTCATTCGGTGTCAATCTGGTCGATTCAGTCGATCATTATCAACAAAACATGCGTTCGGCCAAATATTCGATCCTGTTTGTAACACTTACGTTTGTCGTTTTCTTCTTTGTTGAAGTTTTATCAAAAAAGCGCATTCACCCGATTCAATATCTGTTGGTAGGTTTTGCTTTACTCCTATTTTATACACTGCTGCTTTCGCTTTCCGAACAAATCAATTTCGCTTGGGCATACTTAATCTCAACGCTCGCAACGATTGTTTTGATTACCGCCTATGCTTTTGGCATTTTCAAAAACAAAACGGAGACAATAATTCTCGCTTTGATTTTAGGTCTCTTATATACCTATTTATATATAATTCTTCAGTTGGAAGATATTGCTTTATTAATCGGCAGTATCGGATTATTTGTTATTCTTGGAATTATCATGTATTTGTCTCGAAAAATCAAGTGGTACAACACGGAGAAATAAAAACAATCGTTGATTCCCAATTGGGAGAAATCGTATTTCGAAGAAATAAAAAAGCAAAAAATTATATCATTCGTTTACAAAGCGGGAAAGTGAAGGTGACAGTCCCGGTATACGGAAGTTATGCGCGAGCGAAAGATTTTCTTTTAGAAAATAAACAAAAGATTCTTCTGAAAATTCACCTCCAATCCACTCATCCTTCTCCGGAAATTGATGAAACTGAATTAAGACGGAAAGCGCAATCCGTACTTCCGGCTCAAATAGCCGGATTAGCCGTACTGCACAATTTTAAGTATTCTCAAGTAAAAATTAGAAAGAGTCGAAGCCGATGGGGCTCATGCTCTACCAAGGGAACAATCAATTTATCTTTTTATTTGTTATTATTACCTGAGCATTTAATTGAATACGTGCTGTTACATGAACTTTGCCATACGGTCCAAATGAATCACAGTCCTGCCTTTTGGGCATTATTAAATCAGTGCACAAAAAATAAAGCACGTGAATTGAAACGGGAATTACGGAAATATAGTAACAAGTGACCGTTTCAAAAGCGCCTTGTCATTGCGGGTATAACAAAGTAAAGACCCCGCAATGACAGCTTCCATCATATACTTTAATCGCTGAGTTTTGCCGTTAAAAACTCACGATTCAGACGAGCGATATTACTGATTGATACGCCTTTAGGACATTCTAATTCGCAAGCGCGAGTATTCGTGCAATTACCGAATCCCAATTCATCCATTTTAGCAATCATCGCTTTGGCTCGCGCTTTAGCTTCTATCCTTCCTTGTGGAAGTAAAGCGAATTGGCTTACTTTGGCTGATACAAACAGCATAGCCGAACCGTTTTTGCATGCTGCTACACAAGCTCCGCAACCGATACAGGAAGCAGAGTCCATTGCTTCGTCTGCCGCAGCTTTGGAGATCAGGATCGCATTAGCGTCAGGAACACCTCCGGTATTAACCGAAATATATCCACCTGCTTGGATAATTTTATCAAATGCTTGTCGATCGACCATTAAGTCGCGAACAATCGGGAAAGCGGCTGAACGCCATGGCTCAACCGTAATCGTATCACCGTCATTGAAGTGACGCATGTGTAGTTGACAGGTGGTGATCCGATCGTCGGGGCCGTGCGGATGTCCGTTGATATATAAAGAACACATGCCGCAAATTCCTTCCCGGCAATCATGATCAAAAACAATTGGTTCTTTTCCTTGGTTGATCAATTGTTCATTCAGGATGTCGAGCATTTCCAAAAACGAGGTATCTCCGGAAATATTTTCTAACCGGTGAGTCTCAAAATTGCCTTTTGCTTTGGGTCCTTTCTGCCGCCAAACTTTTAGTGTAATATTAATTATTTTTTCCATTGTAATTTATGCTTTATAATTTCTTTGCTGTCTTTGAATAAATTCGTAATCGAGCGGTTCTTTATTAAGCGCAGGATCTTTGTCTTCTCCTTTATATTCCCAACAAGCTGCGTATGAAAAGCGAACATCATCGCGAAGCGCTTCTCCGTCCGGGGATTGATATTCTTCGCGAAAATGACCGCCGCAAGATTCGTTTCGATTCAAAGCGTCAAGCGCCATTAAATAGCCGATATCAATGAAGTCAGCGACACGTAGCGCCTTTTCCAATTCGGTATTCAGCGAAGCTGCGTCTCCCGGAATACAAACATTACTCCAAAATTCTTTCTTTATTTCTTTAAGTTTATTTAAAGCAGTTTCTAATGATGCTTTAGTTCGGCCCATGCCGACATATTCCCACATAATATGGCCCAATTCTTTGTGTAGTGAATCGACCGAATGATTGCCTTGAATATTCATCAAACGTTTAATTTTATCGATTACCGCTTTTTCAGCTTCAACAAATTCAGGTAAATCGGTATGAAAATGCGGAACTTGAATTTGGTCGGCCAAATAATTTTGAATGGTATAAGGAAGTACAAAATAACCGTCGGCCAAACCTTGCATCAAAGCCGAAGCGCCTAAACGATTCGCTCCATGGTCCGAAAAATTGGCTTCGCCAATGGCAAAACATCCCGGAATGGTGGTCATCAATTCATAATCCACCCAAATACCGCCCATTGTATAGTGGATAGCCGGATATATCATCATCGGAGTATTGTATGGATTATGATCCGTTATTTTTTCATACATTTGGAACAAGTTTCCATAGCGCTCTTCGATGGTATCTTTTCCTAAACGTTTAATGGATTCCGAAAAATCGAGATATACGGCTAAACCGGTCACGGCAACGCCATAACCGGCATCGCACCTTTCTTTGGCCGCTCTCGAAGCGACATCGCGAGGTACCAAATTGCCGAAAGCCGGATACCGGCGTTCCAAGAAATAATCACGGTCGTCTTCCGCTATTGCGGTAGGTTTTAATTTTCCTTCACGAATGGCTTGCGCATCTTCTATTTTTTTAGGAACCCAGATTCGACCGTCGTTGCGAAGCGATTCCGACATAAGCGTCAGTTTAGATTGATATTCGCCATGAACGGGAATACAAGTCGGGTGAATTTGAGCAAAAGCCGGGTTTGCAAATAAAGCGCCTTTTCGATAAACTTGCATCAATGCCGATCCGTTCGAACTCATTGCATTGGTTGATAAAAAGAAAACATTTCCGTAACCGCCCGAAGCAATAACAACTGCATGAGCAGCATAACGTTCTATTTTCCCGGTTATTAAATTTCTGGCGATGATACCGCGAGCGCGACCTTCAATAACAACAAGGTCTAACATCTCGTGACGAGTAAACATTTTTACGTTTCCGTTATGAATTTGACGACTCAATGCTGAATAAGCGCCCAGCAATAATTGTTGTCCGGTTTGACCTTTTGCATAGAATGTACGGGAAACCTGTGCACCGCCGAATGAACGATTATCTAATAATCCGCCGTATTCTCGGGCAAAAGGAACGCCTTGAGCCACACATTGGTCGATAATGTTATTGGAAACTTCCGCTAAACGGTAAACATTGGCTTCACGCGCACGATAATCGCCGCCTTTGATCGTATCGTAAAACAAACGATAAATCGAATCACCATCGTTTTGATAATTTTTAGCAGCATTTATACCTCCCTGAGCTGCAATGGAATGTGCACGACGAGGAGAATCCTGAATACAGAAATTCAGTACATTAAAACCTAATTCGCCTAAAGAAGCGGCAGCAGATGCGCCCGCTAATCCGGTTCCAACCACAATGACATCCAAGCGACGCTTGTTTGCCGGATTTACTAATTTTTGGTGATCCTTATAATTTGCCCATTTTTCGGCCAAGGGACCTTTGGGGATTTTTGCATCTAATTTTGTCATATTATTTATTCATTAACTAATCAAACGGGTTATTAAAAAGTAAATCGGAACTGTCGCAAAACCAATCATAACAAGAGTTGCAACAATATTTGAAATCGTTTGCAAGCGTTTAAACCACAGTTTACCGTTCCATCCCAAGGTTTGAAAAGCGCTCCATACTCCGTGAGTCAAATGAAACCAAAGCGCCAGCAACCATACTAAATAGATAACAACGAACAGAGGTTGCGAGAAAAGGTCGATCACCAATCCGGAACCGGCGGTGACAGCATCCGGTAAATGAATGAGTTCGGCAAACTGCATTTTGTACCAAAAATTCCAAAAATGAATAACTAATCCCAAAAAGATGATTAGTCCCAATACATACATGTTTTTTGATGCCCATTCCGTTTTTGTTTTGTTCGAAGAAGCATACTTTTCCGAACCTCTTGCTTTTTGATTTTGGAGCGTAATCCATGTTGCATATCCGATGTGGATGACAAATCCGGCAGCTAAGACTAATGTTCCGGCAATAGCATACCAGTTTGCTCCCAACAATTCACAAATCCAATCGTAAGCCTCGGCTGAAAACACCAGAGTCAGATTCATCGATAAGTGAAACAGTAAAAATAAAACAAGGAAGATACCGGAGATACTCATGATAAACTTCCTGCCAATAGAAGAATTTAATAACCAATACATAAAATTTATTTTAGATTTTATTGTTAATGTAATTATACTGCAAAAGTACGTTAAAAAATGGAATTTGCAAGCAATAATCTGTAATTACTTTAGAAGGACGAGTCAGCGTGTCAAGACAGTGCGTTGGAAGCCAAGTTGAACGTGGATCACGTGAGCAATCGGGTAAAAAATAATTTGTGTATTCCGATAAATCTCCTTACTTTTGTATCACTCTTTCACGCACTGAAAGTATAAAAAATATGGAAGCTTATCAAAAATTTCAAGAATATCTTGTTAACGAATTAAATGCAATTCGTTCGTCGGGTTTATTCAAAGAGGAACGAATCATTGTTTCTCCCCAATCGGTTAAAATACAATTAGAATCAGGTGAAGAAGTGCTTAATTTTTGTGCAAATAATTATTTAGGTTTATCGGATCATCCCGGTGTGATTGCTGCAGCTCAACAGGCAATGGAAACCCGTGGTTACGGCATGTCGTCGGTTCGCTTTATCTGCGGGACTCAAGATTTGCACAAACAATTGGAAAAAACCATCGCCCGGTTTTTCGGAACCGAAGATACCATCTTATATGCCGCCTGTTTCGATGCTAACGGTGGAGTCTTCGAACCGTTGCTGGATGAAAACGATGCAATTATCTCAGATGCATTGAATCATGCTTCAATTATCGACGGTGTACGTTTGTGCAAAGCCGTTCGGTATCGATATGCCAACGCACAAACAGAAGATTTGGAATCACAATTACAATCCGCTCAACACCAACGCTTTCGATTGATTGTTACCGATGGAGTATTTTCAATGGACGGCAATGTAGCTCCATTAGATCAAATATATGCACTTGCTCAAAAATACGACGCAATGGTAATGGTAGATGAATCCCATTCTGCCGGAGTAGTCGGAATAACCGGGCGAGGGGTTACCGAACTATACAATTTACAAGGTAAAATCGACATTCTGACCGGGACTTTAGGAAAAGCTTTCGGAGGCGCTATCGGTGGATTTACAACCGGAAGAAAAGATATTATAGCTATGCTTCGTCAACGCTCGCGACCCTATCTTTTCTCAAATTCAATTCCTCCGGCTGTTGCGGCAGCAGGAATTTACGCTTTCGATTATTTGGAACAATCCAATACTTTGCAAGATCAATTACACGATAATACAAGCTATTTTGTCGATGAAATGCTAAAAGCCGGATTCGATATTAAACCTACTCAATCAGCCATTTGTGCCGTAATGCTCTACGATGCGAAATTATCGCAAGAGATGGCTGCCCAATTGTTAAAAGAAGGGATTTATGTCACCGGATTTTATTATCCCGTTGTACCGAAAGGCCAAGCGCGAATTCGTGTACAACTATCGGCAGCGCATAAAAAAGATCAATTGGACAAATGTATCAGGGCTTTTATAAAAGTAGGGAAACAATTGGCTGTATTATCATAATATATGAAGAAAATCCTTGTCATTGGGAGTACAGGACAAATCGGTTCCGAATTAAGCGTTCGATTACGTTCGATTTACGGTGATGATCATATCATTTGCGGTTACTATACACCGCCGTATCCTGCCGGCTTTTTCGAAGCCGGCCCTACGGTCGAAATTAATGCTCTGCATATTGAACAAATTGCAGATACCGTGAAGAAATACAAAATTGATACAATCTATAACTTAGTTGCCATTTTATCGGCGACAGCCGAGAAATATCCGAAATTAGGTTGGGATGTAGGAATCGGCAGTCTGATGAATTGTTTGGATGTGGCTCGAGAGTACGGTTGTGCTGTTTTTACTCCCAGTTCCATCGGCGCTTTCGGTCCGAACACACCCAAAGATCATACACCTCAAGACACGATTCAACGCCCGAACACGGTTTACGGCATCACTAAGGTGCTGGGCGAATTGGTCAGCGATTACTATTTCGAACGTTGGAAAGTGGACACCCGTTCGGTTCGTTTTCCCGGGATCATTTCCTCTATGACTCTGCCGGGTGGAGGTACAACGGATTATGCAGTTGAAATTTTTTATAAAGCCGTAGCCGGCGAATCCTTTATTTGTCCTTTAAAAGCCGGAACATTTATGGATATGATGTATATGCCTGATGCGTTGGATGCCGCGATTAATATTATGGAAGCCGATCCTGCCCGATTGATTCATCGCAATTCGTTTAATGTAACCGCTATGAGTTTCGATCCGGAAATGATATATAAAGAGATCAAAAAATATTATCCGGAATTTCAAATGAAATACGACATCGATCCGCTTAAACAACATATTGCCGATTCATGGCCCGATTGTCTCGACGATTCCTGCGCTCGAAACGAATGGGACTGGAAACCTCATTTTAATTTAGAACGAATGACAGCCGATTTGATTGATAAATTAAAAATTAAATTGGCAAAAAAGTAATTTTACAAGTTATTTTCTGTCCGGATTCAGTAATTTATTGTATACATTTTCATTACTTATAATTTCAATTGCTTTTTTGTACGCATCGGAAGAGAAAGGATTCCACTGATTCCACAATTGGTAAAATTCGTTATCCCCATAAACTTCGCGGGCAACATACATTTTGATCAACTGAGTAAACAGATTTTTTGATTTTTCTAAATCCTTTTGTTGCTGTTCCGTAAGTTGATAGGAGTCTTCTTTCAATTCTTGTGCCTTTTCTTTCCTGTACATAGTTAACATATCGTTCAACATCGCATCGGTAACAAAAAAATTATTTTTATATGAATCAAAATTTGAGTATTTGCTTTTGTAAGAATCGCGATTTGCTTCGATTATAGATCGAACATATTTAAGAAGAATGCTTTTGTTATATATTTCCCGGTATAAAGAAGTCGTTCCGGCAGCGAAATTCACATTGGTTGTATCAAACGGAATAAAATAATCGGGCATGATTCCGCCTCCCCCGTAAACGATGCGATTTTTTATCCTAGTATTGTATTTCAATGAATCCGGGAAGTGAATACTATCGGCTGAAATCATTTCTCCCCGGTTGTAACGATCAATCACTTCTTTAGCGTACGACTCCGTATCTCCCTTGGTATAAGGTTTTTGGATCGAACGACCGGTAGGTGTATAATAACGAGCGGTAGTCAGTCGTATCATCGATCCGTCCGGTAGAAGAATCGGTTGTTGAACCAAGCCTTTTCCGAAGGTTCTTCTACCGACGAGAACGCCTCGATCCCAATCTTGAATGGCTCCCGATACAATTTCACTGGCAGAAGCAGAATATTCATTAATAATAACTACTAATCTCCCTTTTTTAAAAGAGCCGCTGTTTGTTGAACCCCAATCCCGCCTTCTTTGGTTGACGCCTTCGGTATAAACAATCAATGATCCGGGATTTAAAAATTCATTAGCAAGTTCAACAGAGGCCTCTAAATAGCCGCCGCCATTATCTTGTAAATCTAAAATGAGGTTTTCCATCCCTTGGGTTTTTAATGTATCCAAAGCGTTTTTAAATTCTTGAGAAGTGGTTTTTGCAAAACGATCTAATCGAATATAACCGTTTTTTTTGTCAATCATATAAGAGGCATTGATACTATAAACAGGAATTTTATCTCGGATAATTTTAAAATCGATCAATCCGGGATTGCCTTGGCGCAGTATTTTCACATGCACGGTAGTCCCTTTCGGGCCTCTCAGTCTTGACATTACTTCTGTTTGTTTCATTTTTACGCCGGCAATTAAGGTATCGTCAACGTAAATAATTTTATCTCCCGGTAGAATACCTACTTTTTCGGAAGGGCCTCCCGAAACAACTTGGATTACATATAAAGTATCAGTCAGCAAATTGAATTGAACACCGATGCCGTCAAAATTTCCTTGCAAGGGTTCATCCGCTTCTTTGACTTCTTCGGCAGTCAGATAAGCCGAGTGAGGGTCTAATTTTTCCAACAAGCCGATGATGGCATTTTCGGCTAATTGATTACTGTTAACAGTATCCACATATAAATTATCAATAGCGGCAAACGCGATGTTCATTTTTCGCATTGCGGCGCTGCTTCTGGAATTCACCGGAAAAGGAGAGACTGAGTTTCGTATATCTTGTCCGTATGAACAAGCGCTCATGAAAATAAGCAGAAATAATGCTGAATGAATTTGTTTCATATTTTTATTGTTTTTTGTAATCATTAATATGTAAATTTTCCGGAACAAATGCGGTAACTGATTTTCCATACGTCAATAATTCGCGAACTATGGAAGAACTGATATGCGTATATTTTGGTTCTGTGAATAAAACAAAAGTTTCAATGCCCGCAATTTCCCGGTTGATGTCTGCAATGTTTTTCTCATACTCAAAATCGTTGACCGAACGAATACCCCGTAGAATAAAACGTGCATTCATTTCTTTGGCAAAATCAACGGTTGTTTCGTTATACGATCGTATTTTAACTTTTGGATTCGAATCAAAGAGTCGGGCAATCATTTCTATCCGTTGTTCCAAAGGAAAAAATGTTTTTTTCTCTAAATTGATGCCAATGGCGATAATGATTTCGTCGACTAATTGTAATCCTCTTTCCACTAACGACAAATGTCCAAGTGTGAAAGGATCGAACGTTCCGGGAAACAATGCAACTTTAGTATTCATAACTCATAACTCATAACTCATAACTCATAACTCTCATACAGCAATATCATCTTCAACGACCAAGTTATTGATAATGAACGTTTGTCGTTCCATCGTATTTTTACCCATATAAAATTCAAGCATTTCCTTGACGGCATCTTGCTTGCGCATGGTAACCGGATCGAGCCGCAAATCTTTTCCTATAAAATGTTTAAATTCGGAAGGAGAGATTTCGCCTAATCCTTTGAAACGCGTGATTTCCGGATTGGGCCCCAATTTTTCGATGGCGCTTACCCGTTCTTCTTCGGAATAGCAATATAGGGTTTCTTTCTTGTTTCTTACCCTGAAAAGCGGCGTTTGAAGAATAAAAACATGATTGTTTTTTATCAAATCGGGGAAAAACTGTAAAAAGAAAGTTATAATCAGTAGACGGATGTGCATTCCGTCCACATCGGCATCGGTAGCGATAATCACTTTATTATACCGCAATCCTTCCAAGCCGTCTTCGATATCTAAAGCGGCTTGAAGCAAATTGAACTCTTCGTTTTTGTAAACTATTTGCTTGGTTTCTCCGAAAGTATTCAAAGGTTTGCCTCTCAAGCTGAAAACCGCCTGATAATTAGGGTCGCGACTTTGCGTAATCGAACCGCTGGCTGAATCGCCCTCCGTGATAAAAATACAGGTTTCATCCAAATTTTCTCCTTTCGTATCGTTGTAATGCAAGCGGCAATCACGCAATTTCTTATTGTGTAAACCGGCTTTTTTCGCCCGTTCCCTTGCTAATTTAGTAACGCCGGCAATCGCTTTCCGTTCTTTTTCAGAATCCAAAATTTTCTTCAGTAAAGCATCGGTTGTTTCGGGCGTTTTATGCAAGTAATTATCTAATTCTTTTTTAATGAAATCGCTGATAAATTTAGGAACGGTCGGTCCGCCGGGTCCCATGTCTTTAGAGCCTAATTTGGTTTTTGTTTGGGATTCAAAAACCGGTTCTTCCACTTTAATGGCAACCGCAGCAACGATTCCCGACCGGATATCGGAATATTCAAAATTCTTTGAATAATATTCTTTGATTACCCGTGAAACGGATTCCTTGAAAGCCGACAAATGGGTTCCTCCTTGAGTAGTAAACTGTCCATTCACAAACGAATAATATTCCTCACCGTATTGGTTGGCGTGAGTGATTGCAATTTCAATATCGGTTCCGGTTAAATGAATGATCGGGTAAAGCGGGTCGGATGTCATGTATTCGTTCAACAAATCAACCAAACCATTTTTTGAGAAAAATTTCTTCCCGTTGAAATTAATAACCAAGCCCGAATTGAGAAAAACATAATTCTTTAGAAGCGGTTCGACAAATTCGTCTCGGTATTGATAATTAATAAAGATTTCCTCATCAGGAATGAAATTCACCAAGGTTCCGTTCTGCTGATTGGTTGATGTAACCGGAGGGTCTTCTTCCGTGTGCGCTTGCCTGTATTCAACCGCTTTAGTTTCTCCGTCCCGAAAACTTTGCACCAGCATATAAGACGAAAGCGCATTGACTGCTTTGATGCCGACTCCGTTCAACCCCACTGATTTTTTGAAGGCTTTGGAATCGTATTTTCCTCCCGTATTCATTTTCGACGACACATCGAGCACTTTACCGAGGGGAATACCACGACCATAATCGCGAACGGTCACAACGCCATTGTCAATCGTAATATCGATCGATTTGCCGAAGCCCATCATGTATTCGTCAACGGCATTATCGAGCACCTCTTTCAGAAGTACATAAATTCCGTCATCGGTATAGCTTCCGTCGCCGGTTTTCCCGATATACATTCCCGGTCGGCGGCGGATATGTTCCCACCATTCCAAGGTTTGAATCTGTTCATCTTCGTATATTAATTCGCTCATTCTAAATGTTTAATAAAAGCTCGACGGGTTTTGTGGTGTTTGTATTCAAAATAATCCCACTGCGATTGTACTTTTTGATTTAATTCCAATTCGGGATTGCTTTCTGCATATTCAAATCCCATTCGATTGATAACCGGTATAATATCATAAAAAATTAAAGCATTTACGCCTTTGTTTTGGTATTCAGGTAAAACGCCTATCATATATAAATCCATTATTTTACCTTTTCCGTAAAGCGCTTTCAGCAAGTGGAACCATCCGAAGGGTAACAAACGACCTTTAGCTTTTTGCAAAGCCTTGGAAAGGCTGGGCATGGTAAGCCCAATGCCAACTACTTTATTATCTGATTCTCTAATAATTACCGGAACCATATCCAAACGAAGCATCGGAATATACATTTTTACATAATATTCGATTTGTTTCTCCGATAATTCAGAGTATCCATAAAGTGGCCGGTAGGCTTCGTTAAATAATTCAAATATTTGTTTGGCGTATGGCCATATCTCTTTGGTTTTCTTGAACTTTTTAATTTTAAGCCCGTATTTCTTCATTACGATTTCCGAAATCCGACGATGTTTTTCCGGAACTACCTTCGGAACTTGAATTTGAAATTCGTTCCAATCCTGATCCTTTACATATCCTAACTTTTCAATATGGTCTTTATAATACGGAAAACTATAAGCAGTCGCCATGGTTCCCAATTGATCGAATCCCCAAACCAATAAACCTTCATGGTCTAAATCAGTAAATCCTAACGGTCCTTGAATGCCGTTCATGCCTTTTTCTTTCGCCCATTTTTCGACTGCATCAAATAAGGCAGTTGAAACTTCTTCATCGTCAATAAAATCGACAAAACTAAAACGGGCATATTGCTGGTTCCATGTTGCATTTGCTTTATGGTTAATAATTCCGGCAATTCTACCTACAATTTTATTCTCTTGGTATGCTAAAAAATAAATCGATTCACAAAAATCAAATGCGGGGTTTTTATCCTTACGAAGGGTCATTAACTCGTCTGTAATCAGACCGGGGACGTGGTAAGGGTTGCCTGCATACAATTGAATATTGAAAGCGACAAATTTTTTAAGAGAAGACTTATTTTTTACTTCTACTATTTTAATCGCCATTTATATAAATGTTAGATTCGTTTGATATGACTTGCAAAGATACGTTGTTTTTTTTTACTATTAAAAAATAAGAGATATAAAAGAAAGATTTCGTATATTGCAGTCAATTTTATGGCTTTAAAGCCTGTAATATCCTTATAGACTTTGAAGACCTTAAAGAAACCAAAACCCTAAAAAATTAAAACACAATGGAAAATTCTATTTACAGCACCGCCGGCAACTATGAAAATTTGATTGTTTATCAAAAAGCAGAAGCTATCTTCGACATCACCTGCTATTTTTGCCAAACCTATCTGCGACGAGGTGACCGAACTATCGACCAAATGGTACAGGCTGCTCGTTCCGGTAAACAAAACATCATAGAAGGAAGCGCAGCATCAGTTACATCGAGGGAAACAGAAATTAAATTGACCAACGTTGCAAAAGCAAGTTCTCTGGAATTACTTGCTGACTACAAAGACTACCTGCGAACAAGAGGGCATCGGCAATGGGAGGACAATTCTATCGAATTAAAAGCTATGCGAAAAATTGGCAGAAAGCACAACGATTCGGCATTTTACATGAATATTGTGAAAACACGCCCCCCGGAAACCATTGCCAATATGGCCATTTGCATGATTAAACAGAATGACTATCTACTGCATCTTTTGTTGAAAACCCTGGAAAAACAATTTCTTACAGAAGGCGGCTTACGTGAGAGAATGTTCCGTATGCGGCAGCAGGAAAGAGGAAAAAAATCAGGGAAATAATTTCATTAAGAGTTTAAAGAGCCCTTCAAGAACAAGCTAAACTCCCTCTCGCATTCTATAACTCCGGTACTGCGAAGCAATCCATGCTTTTTCCGGATTGCTTCGGCTGCTTCGTTCTTCGCAGCTCTTATAATGACGTAATTTATAAAATGCTAAATATGAACAATTTAATATATTTCGTCATTATCTTTTTTTCACCGGAATTTATTCCGGGGTGGTGGCTCGCAATGACGTTGTGTAAAATTTATGTTAACTTATCAGTAGATAATTATTACAAAAAATTTTATTGGGGAGCCGGCACGACCCCGGTTCGTTTTGCCCAATCCTCATATTGTGAAATCATTTGATTGAGCCTTTCGGGATATTGATCGGCAACGTTATTTTTTTCCGTTCGATCGATATTCAAATTATACAATTCCCAGGGAGAACCTTTTTTCCCCGGTTGAATGATTTTCCAACCGTCTTTGCTCATCAGCGCTTTTTCGTTGAAATGTTCAAAACCGATCATTTCATGCTTTTCCCGTTTCCCGGTTCGGAATATCGGCACAAGACTTTTTCCCTCCAAAGGTTGAATCTTGTTGCCGTTGTAGGTAGCGGGATATTTTGCTTGAGCCAATTCTAAACAAGTAGCCATGAAGTCGATTATATGGCCCGGCTCGCTGTTGATCGAGCCTTTCTTAATTTTTATTCCTTTGGGCCAGCAGGCGATCATAGGCGTACAGATGCCCCCTTCGTACATCTTCGCTTTCCAAAAACGAAACGGCATATTCGATACATTGGCCCATTCAGGACCTAAAGAAGCATAAACGTTTTCCGGTCCCGGCATTGCTTCTTTCTTTTTCGGATAGATCATGGGCGTACCGTCGCGCAACATATCAGGTCGATCGTTTTCGCCGGGGGAATAATCCTGGCAAATTTCGGGGCTACATCCGTTGTCGGAGAGAAAAAAGATAAGCGTATTATCTAATTCGCCCGTTGATTTGAGCGCTTTCAGCACTTTACCGAATTCTTGATCCATACGATCGATCATGGCGGCATGGACAGCCATTGCACGAGCATCCCAAGCGCTGTCGGGATTTTCATCCCATTCTTTGGTTGATAGTCGGTTCGTCAAGTAATCCGATTGTTCCGTGAAGATACCGAGTTTGATCATTCGTCGATAACGAGCATCCCGTATGGCTTCCCAGCCGACTTTGTAGGTGTTTTCGTATTTCTTAATATCTTTTTTCAATGCATGCAAGGGCCAATGCGGAGAATTATAAGCCAGATACATAAAGAAAGGCTTATCTGATTTTGCATATCGTTTGATATAAGAAACAGCGCTGTCGGAATAAGCGATGGTTGTATAGTAATCTTTGGGTACCTCGTTCACCGGTTCTTCTCCGTTCACCAAACTGAATGGGTCAAAATAATCGACTACACCGTAGATACAGCCGTAGTAATCTTCAAATCCCCGATGCGTAGGATAATTTTCTTTGGGTGCAAATTCATCGTGTTGCACCCGGTGAGCCAGCCACTCACGTTGATCGGAACGCAGCGGCGTTTCGGCAACATGCCATTTGCCGATCATACCGGTTTGATAACCGTTATTTTTCAGCGCTTCGGCAATCGTCACGCCATTGTGCGTCATCGTACCTCGGTAGCCCGGCAAATGATCGTCGAACGTCATTCTTCCAATACCGGCTTGATGCGGATAAAGACCCGTTAAAAAGGAAGCTCGGGTAGGACAACTACGACCCGCATTATAAAAACGATTGAAACGTATGCCGGTTTTAGCTAATCGATCCAAATTCGGCGTTTGAATTTCGCCGCCGTAGCAACCTAAATCGGAAAAGCCCATATCGTCGGCAAGGATAATCAGAATATTCGGCCGCTTGTCCGCTTTTTCTGCATGGCTTTGAGCGCTTGCCGAAATAGCGAGCGCTGCGAGCGGTACCGGTAGAAGAAATTTTTTATATGTGATTAGTTCCATCCGTTATTTTGAGTTAAATTAGGATTTAACTGTCGTTCATTGTAAGGAATAGGCCAAAGATAATCCCTTGCGGTGAATTTCTTTTTATAATCAGTGGTCACCGTAACTAAATTTCCTGTTGATTTGTCAACATAAGTCATCCCTTTAATCTGATTCATATTGCAAACGTTTTCGGCTATTTTCCAGCGACGGACATCAAAAAAACGGTTGCCTTCCAAGCCCAGTTCCACCATTCGTTCGTGACGTACAGCGTCGCGCAATGCATTCTGTGATAACCCTCCCGATAACGGGGGCATATTAACGTCGGGGCGCTGACGTACGGTGTTAATGTATTTCAATGCTACATCCGATTCTATGTTCAATTCAATCCGCGCTTCGGCTGCCGTAAGCAAAATTTCTGCATAACGCATTATAATAAAGTTGATCCCGCAATTGGTTCGATTGCTTTGACCGATATCTTCGGCATTTATATATTTTCTCGGGAGAAAACCCGTCTTGGACACTTGGTAACTCGCGCCGATGACATCGGCGGAGGTACTCCAACCCGGACGAGAATCATAGATGGTTTTGTTAGGCAAGGTATCTCCGGGCACGTAGAGTGAATAACTAAGCCTCGGATCGCGGTTAGCATACGGATTACGAGGATCATACGCGGGGTCATCCGATATTTTTTTACCGTTTTTCGTTTCATATTCGTCAACGATAATATTGGTGGGAGACATAGCAGAGCCATTGTTTCCCAACGATACAGCGCCGAAATTGTTCATTATCGCATTAGGATAGACATCTTTCATAAATTGTTTGTCGAATACGACTTCCGCATTATTTTCATTGGCGTAAGTAAACAATTGCTTATAGGTAGGCAATAAGGAGTATACGCCTAAACCGATAGCTTCATCCGCAGCATCCTTAGCGTGTTGATAGTATGCAGCCGATCGATTATCGGTTCCTGTTACGTTACCTGCAGCGAATAACATTGTGCGAGCCAATATACCTAAAGCGGCTCCTTTGGTTACTCTTCCTTTTTCGGCAGTTGTATTGGGCAGGTACTTTACAGCATCTGTAATTTCTGAATAAATGAAATCGTAGATTTCAGATACGGAGGTGCGTGTCAACGTTTTAGATTCGCTGATCCCAATGGGCGTTTTGACCAATGGAACATCGCCGAAATAAGAAACCAAACGAGCATAAAAATAGCAACGCAAGGTGCGTACTTCAGCAGTCAAACGGTTCACCTTCGCTTCGTCGGTTGGCTTAATTGTTTCGACATGCGTTAGATAGTCATTACAAGCTCGGATTCCCCGATACATATCATTCCATGCATTTTGGAAGATTCCTGTTTGAGGATCGGCAATACTGCCTTCCACTTTGGTTTCGTCGGAGGTTTCAAATGTTGCCCGTGCGACATCCGACATTTCATCGCGGCTCATGATGGTAACGGGGCTTTCTAAATTACGATAAACGGCATTGGTCGCATATTCGGCGTCTTTGTCGGTTTTCCAATAGACTTCAGCCGACAGTCGATCGGTAGGAATAGTGTTCAAGACATCGTTGCACCCGAAAAGGATAAACGATAGGACTGCTAATAAAAAATATTTGTTCATAATGAATTTCGTTTTAATGTTTATTACAATTAGAATGTCAGATTAAAGCCGATCGTATAGACCGTAGTTTGCGGATAATACAGAAAGCGTCCGGCTACGAATTCGGGATCGACTCCCCATTCTTTCAGAGGAGAAAAAGTCAGTACATTGCTACCGGCTAAGTAAATACGCGCTTTTTCAATACTTGCTTTCTTTGTCCAAACACGAGGGATTGTATATCCTATTTGTATATCTTTCAAGCGAATGTATTTTGCATTGATCACCCAGTAGTCAGACATCATGGTATTATAGTCAACGCTTTTTCTCGGACGAGGAAAACGGGCGTTTACGTTTTCAGGCGTCCAGTAATCCTTGACAATATCAAGAGTGAAGCCTTCGAAGTTACCACCTTCAGTAAGTGCGCCGGAGATACGGGTTTGCGCATTCATTACCCCTTGCAGAGTAAATGACATGTCGAATGCTTTCCAAGCCATATTCGCGGAAAAGGCAAAAGGATAGCGCGGAAATTCGTTGCCGATTACCGTCATATCTTCGGCATTAATCTTACCGTCTTCGTTCATATCGAGGTATTTTACATCGCCCGGCCCCATACGTGCATCATATACGGGGTATTTATTATCCATATCTTGTTGGGTCAAGAGTCCTCCGGTTTTGTATCCCCAATACGAATTAATGGGATATCCTTCTCTGACGGTAGTGATTACATCGGCCGTACCACCGTTGACGGTCGGATTTGCTCCACCCAAACTGATCACTTTGTTCCAATTGTTGGAAATATTGAAATTAAAGCCGTAGGAAAAATCGCCAATCCTGTCTTTCCATCCCAAAGTTGTTTCAAAACCTTTATTATCTACAATAGCAGCGTTTTGTACGGGAGCATCGAGGCCGATAGTACCTGAAATAGGCAGATTCACAAGAATGCCGTCTGTCCGTTTATAATAATAGTCGGCAGTAAGATTCAATCGATTCGTTAAAAAGCCTGCATCGATACCTAAGTCGGTTTGCGTACTGACTTCCCATTTTAACTCTTTGTTAGCCAATGCAGTTTGCATATAACCTTGTACCACTTGATTGTTGAAATTGTAGGTTGTCGACGTATAGGATTCGTAAAAAGCATATAAGCCGGCGGTTTGGTTTCCTGCTTTACCCCATGAACCACGCAATTTCAGATCGGAAAGAATGTTGCGAAGTCCTTCTCCCCAAAAGGCTTCGTTCGAAATACGCCATCCTGCGGAAAAAGAAGGGAAAAAACCATATTGATTATTACCGGTAAATCGTGAAGTGCCATCGTATCGCAGGTTGGCTTCAAGCAGATAACGGTTGTCGTAGTTGTAATTGAAACGTCCGAAATACGACCGTAAAGCATACTCATTGTTATAACCGTAACTTTTCCAAGTACTTTCAGATCCCATATTTATAGATCTTACTGCATTATTGTAAAAATCCTGACGGTAAGCTTCGTTGTGCGACCATTTGTTATCGATCTGCGAGAACCCGGCCAACGCATGTATATTGTGTTTTCCGATTTTTTTGTCATAATCGAGCAGCAGATTGATTGTATATTCGTCAATATCTTCGCGATAGTCGTCCATGCTGTTGCGTGAAATATCTCGCACCCTTTGTCGGGTAGGGCTTGGTTTGTAGGATTCGTTTTTAGCTGTGGCTGTCCAATCCAAGAAGTTGGTATCAACTATCTTATAGGCATTGTTGAAGGTTACGTTTTTATTAAAAGCGAAGCGTTGCGCAAATTGGGCGGTGAACTTTAATCCTTCAATAATATTGAGTTCCGCTTTCACATTTCCTACAAACAAATTTCTCCATTGTTTATCATCGCCGGCCATTTTGGCAAGCATCAAAGGGTTAGCATTTTTATTTCCTAAACCGTAGCTCCCATCCGGATATTGAGGCACTACAAATTGGGTGGCATGATACATGGAATAAAAAATGCCGCCACCGTTGACATCATAATCATAGGCTCCTACCGGCGCCAATGAATAACGGGTGCGGAAATTGGCGTCAGCAGAAATACGGAGTCGTTTGAAAGGATTGAAATCCGTATTGACGCGGATTTCTTTAATATTTGAATTGAAATTCGGAATGACGCCGTCTTGGTCATAATAACGTAAAGCCATTAATCCTTTGGCTTTTTCATTTCCGCCACTCACGGTGAGGCTGTAATTCTGTTGCAATGCGCTGCTGTAAACGACATCCTGCCATTGGTTAGCCGGCCGATAGGTGATCGGATCTTTCGTATGATTGTCAATCCATTCCTGTATAAAGGTATCGGAATAACGAGGCGCTTGCCCTGCATTTTGAAAAGCATAATTTTGTTGCTTCATATAGGTCACCGTTTCCATGTGTTTCGGTTTATTAGTCACATTCTGAGACCCCCAATAGGAATTAAAGTCAATTTTCAGTTGACCTTCATTTCCTCGTTTAGTTGTAACCAAGACAACGCCGTTGGCAGCTCGTGATCCATAAATTGCCGTTGTGGAAGCATCTTTCAGAATCGAAATATTTTCGATATCATCGGGGTTGATATCTTCAATTCGTTGCTCTACACCATCGACAAGCAACAAAGCATCGCTGTTGTTAATGGTTGTGATCCCCCGTATTCGGAGCGTGGTATTGGAACGCCCCGGTGAACCTCCTTTATCCAAGATGGTTAAACCGGAGGATGTTCCTTGCAAAGCAGCGGTGGTGCTATTAGCTAACCGATTGATACTTTCGCTTTTGATACTCCCGACCACTCCGGTAACGCTTACTTTTTTCTGTTGACCATAACCTACCACCACTACCTCTTCGAGTAATTCGGTATTCGACTGCATGGTGACATTGATGACCGATTGTCCGTTATAAACAATCTCCTGTTTAATAAAACCGATGAAAGAAAATTCCAAGGTCCGGTTAGGAGCAACCGATAGCGTATAGTTACCGTTTGCATCGGTAACCGTACCCATAGAAGTACCTTTAATGCTGATACTCACACCGACAAGCGGCTCGTTCGATGCATCAATCACGGTTCCTTTGATTTGCTTGTTTTGCCCGTAGGTAAGCAGTGAGCAAAACACCATAAAGAATAAATGAAATTGTTTAATCATATAATTAATTTTTAAAAAATTAGTAGTGTTAAGTTAATTTTATTATGCCGTCATTGCGAGCGGAGCGAAGCAATCCATGCCTTTTTCCGGATTGCTTCGGGCTATCGCCATCGCAATG
>Ga0209629_10000273_pt1 | contig 26737 bp, 13 predicted proteins | sample TergutCu122P5_FD_187286 | JGI IMG/M metagenome (GOLD analysis project Ga0209629, IMG submission 187286) | Cubitermes ugandensis P5 segment gut microbial communities from Kakamega Forest, Kenya - Cu122 P5 (SPAdes) (version 2) | ecosystem: Host-associated > Arthropoda: Insects > Digestive system...
AAGCACAATTGGCAAAAATACGTCAACTATTTTTTGAGGGTAATCTCGAAGAAGGAAACAAACTCGGCGCTCAATACCTTTCAGGGACGCCTCATTCGTTCGGCACACATCTACCGATAGGCGATTTAAAAATCATAAGTAAAAATCCTCCCGGAGAAATCAAGAATTACAAACGTGAATTGGACATCGAAAAATCATTGACTATTGTTACTTACAAAGCAGGAAATGTTAATTTTACCCGTGAGTATTTTTGTTCCTACCCCGGCGATATTTTGATTATCCGGATGACTTCCAGCAAAAAAAAAGCGCTGAATCTGGAAGTGGGTTTAGACCTTTTAAGAAAATCAGATATAACGGCCACCGAAAACACTTTATCATTTTCCGGTCAGGCGCTGTTTCCCAAGCAGGGTCCCGGGGGCGTACATTATCAGGGAAATATCAGGGTCAATGTCAAGGATGGAACGATTTCCGGCAGAGAAAACAAGTTAGTAATTGCAAATAGCGACGAAGCGATTATTCTGGTCGATATTCGAACCGATTACAAAAATCCTGAATATAAAGAATTATGCGCTCAAACCATTCAAAAGGCAAGTTCAAAAACTTATGATGAATTGAAGCAGGCGCATATTAACGATTACACTCGCTTATTCAAACGTGTACAATTGAATCTTGGACAAAGCGATAAAGATAAACTACCGACGGATGACCGCCTCAAACAACTGAAAGAACAAAGACAGGACGATCCGGGACTGTTTGCGCTTTTCTTCCAGTATGGACGTTATTTGCTGATTTCCTCCTCCCGCGAAACTTCTCCGCTACCGGCAAACCTGCAAGGCGTTTGGAACGACAATCGCGCCTGCAATATGGGTTGGACTTGCGATTATCATTTGGATATCAATACAGAACAAAACTATTGGCTTTCCAACGCCGGTAATCTCGCGGAATGCAATGCACCATTATTCAGATATTTGAATGACTTATCCGAAGCCGGCGAAAAAACGGCGATGAAAGTATATGGAAGTCCGGGATGGGTTGCGCATACGGTCGCTAACGTCTGGGGATACACTGCTCCCGGTCAGTCCGTTAGTTGGGGATTGGCGCCTACTTCAGGCGCTTGGCTATCTACGCATTTATGGACGCATTACCAATATACGCAAGACAAAGAATTTTTAAGAAATACAGCTTATCCTGCGCTGAAAAAAGCGACTTTGTTTTTTCTGGATTATATGACACCCGACCCCAAGACCGGATATTTGATGACCGGACCAAGTATTTCGCCTGAAAATTCGTTCAAGGTAAACGGGCGCGAATATTCCTTATCCATGACTCCAACCATCGACCGGATTATGGCTTACGAAACGCTGCAATCTTTCATCAAAGCATCAGAAATATTGAATACAGACGCAGACCTGAGTAAACCGGCAAAAATTGCTCTGGCTAAATTACCTCCTATTCAAATCGGGAAAAACGGCGGCATTCAGGAATGGTTTGAAGATTACGATTTAGCTCATCCCGAACATCGCCATGCATCTCATTTGTTATCGGTTTATCCTTTCCATCAAATTTCACCAGAGAAAACGCCTGAATTAGCGAAAGCCGCCATTCAATCTATTTACACTAAAATCCATTCAAAAAATTATGAAGATGTAGAATGGAGCCGCGCTAATACCGTTTGTTTCTATGCCCGATTGAAAAAAGCGGAAGATGCCTACGTTAATCTCAAAGGCTTATTATCAGAATGTTTAGCAGAAAATATGTTCACGATAGCTCCGGCTGGTATTGCAGGCGCAGAAGAAGATATTTTTGAATTTGATGCCAACGAAGCGGCTCCTGCCGGCATGGCAGAAATGCTGATTCAGAGTAACGAAGGTTACCTTGAATTTATTCCGGCATTGCCGGCTACATGGAAAACAGGATATTTTAAAGGACTGTGTGTCGTTGGCGGTGGGCAAGTGGATTTGAAATGGGAAAACAGTATTATAAGATATGCAAAGTTGTTAGCTACATGCGATTATACCTATCAAATTAAATTACCGGCATATTCTCAAAATGCAATAATGTTGAAAAATGGAAAAATATTTAATACCTTTGTTGCCGATAAAAATATACTGACAATTGCCTTGACAAAAGGCGATGTCTTGGAAATGAATTTTAAGAAATGATTACTCAATCCCTTTGGGGGAAAACGCAGCACGGAGAAGAAGTTTATCTATTCCGTTTACAGCAAGCAAGCAGGCAATACATCGAAGTATCCAATTATGGAGCTTCGTGGATTTCTTGCGTGGTTTCTGATAAAAATGGAATCTTAGACGATGTATTGCTTGGTTATCCAACGCTTGAAGGATACCTTTTAAATACCTGCTATATGGGAGCAACGATAGGACGCTTTGCTAACCGAATCGCTGAAGCTACATTTTTTCTGAATGGGAAAAGATACTATTTGGATAAAAACGATGGGAACAACAGCAATCATGGAGGTTTTTCGGGATTCAACAAAAAGGTTTGGGATTACAGAATAGATAATGAACAAGTGATTTTTTCTTTACTTTCTCCCGACAGAGAAGGAGGATATCCCGGAAATGTTCGGGTTGAAGTCAGCTATCAAATTTCCGAATATGGAGAGATTATTATTTCTTATAAAGCAACAACCGACCAACCGACTATTCTGAACCTAACAAATCATGCTTACTTCAATTTAGACGGACAGGGGAAAATCACTGACCATACGCTTCAGATTCCCGCCGACCAAATTTTAGAAACTACAGAATTTTTTATTCCTACCGGAAATTTAATTGACGTAAAAGATACAGAATTTGATTTCACTCATTTTCGAAAAATAAATTTTGATAATTTTCATTCCAATCAAATTCGTTGGAATAGAGGATATAACCATTGTTTTGTTTTATCGCGACACGACGATGTTTCTCTAAAACTGGCTGCAACAATCCGAAGTGAGCGGTCGGGACGTGAATTATCCGTATATTCTACTTATCCGGGCATATTGTTTTATTCGGCCGGCTACATGGAATCTTCGCAAACCGGAAAATCAGGAATGAAATATACTCCCTCTGACGGATTTTGTTTGGAAACCCAATATTTTCCTGACGCTCCCAATCATAATCATTTTCTTTTCCCAATGCTCATGCCGGATAAGCTGTATCGGCACAGGACGACTTACCGGTTTAAGCATATAATGTAATTAATATCAAAATTATATACACAATGAAAAAAACATTTTTATTTACAATTATCTCTTTGTTGGCAATCGCCTGTTCAAAATTTACAGGCAATGAAAACAAAATCAGTCTCGACGGCGAATGGGGTTTCAAAATCGATACTGCCGACGTAGGCATTCAACAGGAATGGTTCAAACAAAAATTCGCCGAAAAGGTGAATCTTCCGGGTTCAATGAATACCAATGGCAAAGGTTTTGACGTGGATGTAAATACCCCTTGGACGGGTAGCATGTGGAATCGTGCTTGGTATGAAGGTGTTGAATACGCAAAATACAGAGAAAAGGGCAATACTAAAGTGGTATTCTGGCTGCAACCCGATAAATACTATACCGGCGCCGCTTGGTATCAAAAGGAAATAATGATTCCTTCAGGGTGGAAAGAAAAGCAAATCGTCCTTACTCTCGAACGATGCCATTGGGTAACTGCCTTGTGGTTAGACGGAAAATCGCTCGGGAGCGAAAACTCGCTTGCTACTCCTCACCGGTATCTTTTGAGCGATCTGACGCCAGGCAAACATACCTTGAGCATCCGTATCGACAACAAAGTGCGGGACATCAATCCCGGATTGGATGCACATAGCGTTTCCGACAACACGCAATCGAACTGGAACGGTATCGTAGGCGCTATAACTTTGGAAGAACGTCCGCAGGCATATATTTCTGCTGTAAAAATTATACCTGATATTAATAAGAAACAAATTACGGCTGAAATACAAATTCAAAGTTCAGCAGAACAGGGACAGGCGACTTTATATTTACAAGCATCTAATAAAACAGATTCACTTGAAAAGAAGAAATTTGATATAAATATTCAAGCAGGAAAAAACACGGCAACAGTCACTTATCCGATGGGCGATAATCCTGCTCTCTGGGATGAGTTTCATCCGAATCTCTACGCTTTGCAAACCGAACTGCAATCGAAAGCCGGAAAAGACTTAAAACAAACTGCTTTCGGAATGAGAGAACTGTCCACACAAGGAACTCAAATCACCGTGAACGGCAATCCGGTTTTCATTCGCGGAACGCTTGAATGTTGTATTTTTCCGAAGACAGGATTTCCTCCGACCAATGTTGCCGACTGGATGCGGGAAATAAAAGTTTGCAAAAGCTACGGACTCAATAATCTCCGCTTTCATTCGTGGTGTCCGCCTGAAGCCGCATTCATTGCCGCCGACAGTCTGGGATTCTTTCTTCATATCGAATGTAACGCTTGGACAAATATTGGCGATGAGAAGCCAATTGACCAATTTGTGATGGACGAAAGCGAACGGATTGTTCAAGAATACGGCAATCATCCTTCTTTCTGTATGTTGCTGTATGGAAATGAACCCGGTGGCAAGAATCAAGTGGCGTGGCTCTCGGAGTTTGTAAAACATTGGAAAGTCAAAGATAGGCGCTTTTTGGTATGCGCTGCGGCAGGCTGGCCCGAATTACCTGAAAACGACTTTCTTTCTACGCCCAAGCCGCGCATTCAGGCATGGGGAGAAGGCGTTAAAAGTATTATTAACAGTTCCGTACCGGGCGCCGATTACGATTGGAGTGACCGTATTTCTAAAACGCAACCGACGGTAAGTCATGAAATAGGACAATGGTGCGTTTATCCCGATTTGAACGAACGGAGTAAATATACGGGCGCATTCAAAGCCAAGAATTTCGATATTTTTGAAGACCGCTTGAAAGAAAGCGGTTTGTTGAATTTAGCCGACAGTTTCTTTCTTGCTTCGGGAAAATTGCAGACACTGTGTTACAAAGCCGATATCGAAGCGGCGCTACGCACCAAAGGATTTGGCGGTTTTCAATTGCTCGGCTTACAGGATTTTCCCGGACAAGGCACGGCGCTCGTGGGTGCTGTCGATCCTTTCTGGGACAGCAAGCCTTATGCAACCGCCGAACAATATTCGCAATTTTGCAATCGGATAGTTCCGTTGATTCGGACAAAACGCTTTATATATACAAGCGGAGAAACTTTAGATGCGAAAATAGAAATTACCAATTTCGCAGGGCAGAATCTTACCAGCGCAAAAATAATATGGAAATTAATAGATAACGTTGGAAAAGAAGAAGCCTCCGGTGAATTTAAGCATGATATTCCTGCAGGTACGCTTACCGAAATTGGAGCAATTGCTCAGAAAATGACGACCAATGTTCCGAAACAGTACCGCTTGGAAGTCTCTGTAGATAATTATAAAAATGACTGGGATTTATGGGTATATCCCAACAACGATGTTCAAGCCAAAGATGTTAAAATGACAACTGAATTGGATGAAACAACCGCTTCTTTTCTCGAAAAAGGAGGAAAAGTATTGCTGATGCCAACTTTCGGCACAATGAGAAACGAAGGAAAAGATTCGGTTGTTGTAGGATTTTCTTCGATATTCTGGAATACCTTGTGGACAAGCGGTCAGGCGCCGAATACGCTTGGAATACTTTGCGATTCGAAGCATCCGGCGCTATCATTGTTTCCGACCGATTATTACAGCAACTATCAGTGGCAATATGCGATGTCGCATTGCAATGCAATCCCGCTTCACAAGCTTGGCGACAATATCCAACCGATTGTGAGAATCATCGACGACTGGTTCACCGCCCGTTCGCTGGGAATGATAGTGGAATTAAAAGTCGGCGCAGGGAAACTGCTTATCTGTTCAGCCGACCTGAATACTACGGACAAAAACCGTCCCGAAGCGCGGCAGCTTAAAAACAGTTTATTGAGCTATATGGAAAGTGAAGCTTTCAATCCTGCACAGACGACTACGGTTGAAAAGGTGAGGTCGTTATTTTAGCTATTGTCCACATTCAATCTTTTAATGTATTCGGAAGGAGTCATTCCGAATTCTTCCTTGAAACATTGCCGGAAATAAGGGATGCTTTCGATGCCTACATGAAATGCTATTTCCGAAACAGTGTATTTCCCTGTTAATAATAAGTCTTCGGCATATTTCATTTTGATTTTTCGGATAAATTCATTGATGGAAAGACCAGTCAGCGACCTGATTTTTCTGTATAGCGTTGAATGGCTCATGTTTACTTGTTGAGCGATAAATTTTATATCCATCTTTTCGGAAGGGATATTGCCTTCGATAATTTTGGTAATTTTATCAAGAAATTCTTTATCTAACTGTCCTACAGATTCTGCCAATAAAGTTTGTTTGTACATTTTGCTGTGGATGACATGAATAGTTTCCTGATGAATAGCTGCCAGATTTTTTACTAAAGAAAGTCCGATTCCTGTCCCCGACGGTTGATGTTCGCTTTTAATCTGAGATTGTTGCTGTATGTTATTCTGTTTTTCTAAGAAGAGCATATTTTCCAGCATCATCCGTTTCTTGTAAAAAAGAACAAGATAAATAATAATACTTGAGATAAGAATAAAATACAACAATTTTGCCCACCATGTCAGCCAGAGCGGAGGAAATATTTCCACCTGCAATGAAGCGGTAGTGTCAGACCATTCCTGATTGTATAACCGGGCCTTTATAACAAAATCATATTTCCCGGGTTGGAGATTACGAAATGTTACTTCATTATTGTTTCCGATATTATACCACAAATCATTCCTCTCATTCAATCTGTAAGCATATTCTACCAAGTGAGAAAGTGTATAATCCATTATATTGAAAGTGATTGTAAAGGTATTTTGATTGTATTTTAACCGGATAGGTGAATTTATCGGAATACTGTTTTCTTTATCTTCCGGGCGGGATAGACCATTTTTGTCATTGATGTAGCATTTAAATCCGGTAATTGTTATCGAAGGCAGTTGAGTAATTCCCGGAATATGAGCCGGATTAAAATAACATACGCCATTTTGTGAACCGAAATATATCATTCCGGTTTTGCTGTTGACGACGGAACCGCTCATAAAATCTCCCTGAGGCACTCCTTCGGGGGGGCTGTAGTTGTGAAATTTCCGTTCTTTATTTATCCATTCGCTGATTCCTCCGTTGGTACTAAGCCAGATATTTTTTTCTTTGTCTTCCGTGACAGCGCGGATATGACTGTTACGCAATCCGTCTTTTTCAGTATATAAAGTATAATTGCTTACCTCATCCGAAGGAAACAGAATTAAGCCTTCTCCCGTGCCTACCCACATCCGGTTTTGAGAATCCCTGTAAATGCAATTAATTGTATTGGAATAAAAACCGGAAAATGTATTGAACGTTTTCACTACCCGAAATGCCGCATCAAGTATATTCAATCCTTCTCCAAAACTTCCTATCCACATTCTGTCCCGTTGATCTCCGGCAATTGAGCGAATAAGATTATCAGCCGGAAGCGAATCTTTCTCCGCAGTAAAATTTTTCAAAGTCCTTGTTATTAAATTAAATGAATAGAGCCCTTTAAGATCGGTTCCAATCCAAACATTTTTCTTATTGTCTTCATATAATGTACGTACGTTTTGAGCATCAAATCCGGCGGGAGAGAAATGTTCGAAATGTTTGGTTTTCCAACGGTAGATGCAAACTCCTCCCTGAAAAGAACCGAACCAAAGATCTCCTTCCGAGTCCCGCAAGGCAGTTAAAATGGCATTGTCGGTTAAATTGCTGTTTTCTTTGGTATAAACTTCAGTTCGGATGCCATCCTTGAACACATGGATGCCGCCTCCGTCTGTTCCCACCCAGATGTTGCCGGCAATATCCTCGCACATTCCCCAGGCTTCTTTTACATTCAGCACATTTTTCTTGTCGGAAACAGCCGAATGTTGCCATTTGTGAAAGTATTCCGGAATATGACTGATAAAATTGACGCCGCCGCTGTAGGTTCCAATCCAGATATTGTTGAAACAATCCTGATAGATTGCCCTTACGGTTGAATGGGACAATCCTGAATCGTCGTCGGTTTGGTAAATATTCTGAAATGAAATATTTTCGGGCGAAAAGAACATTTCCTTCCTTATGTCCAAAATACTGATGCCTCCTTTTTCGGTTCCTATCCACAACCGGTTGTCATTAGTCTGGGTAATCGAAAAGATAGTATTTGACGCTAAAGAATTGGTTCTATCTTTTTGGTGATAGAAACAGATGAATCGTTCCGTTTCCGGATTGAATAAAGCCAATCCGTTATTAGTACCTATCCAAATATTATCCGATTTATCAATAAAAACGCAACGCACATCGTTATTCGGGAGACTATTTGGATCCCCTTCTATATGAACAAAATTCTTTACTGTTTTATTTTTAACGGATAAAATACTAAAGCCTGCCATTACATGGCCAATATACAACTTTCCCTTTTTGTCGCCGGCTATGCTCCAGATTTGGTTACTCGTTAAACCCGGAACGGTAGAACGGTTAAAATGAATAAATTCTTTTTTCGTATTGTCGTAATAATCAATGCCAAAATCATAAGTTCCTATCCACAGATTTCCGCCGGTATCATTTTCTAAAGCCGTTATTGCATTGGAAACAATGCTTTTACTATTGGTAGGGTCCTGTTTAAACTGTTGAAAGGAATCGGTTTTGCCGTCATACCTGTTTAATCCTGCACGTTGGGTAGCAATCCATACGACATTGGAAGAGATGTCAGTCAAGACTTTGTTTAATTCGTTTCCGCTTATTCCTTCATTATTTTGAAAAAACTTCTTATACACTTTGAATTCTTTCCCGTCGAACCGGTTCAGTCCCGACTCGGTGGCAAACCACATAAATCCGGCCTTATCCTGAGTGATGCTTACCACATAATTATTAGACAGCCCCTGTTCAATACCTAAACGTTTGATAACGAATGAATGAGAAGTAAAGAAAGGGGAAAAAAATAATAGACACAGCGCCGGAAGTTTTTTGAATTTCATATTATAACTGAATCTTCAAAGTCTGTTGAGTTCTTCAATTTGTAGTTTGGATAAACCGGTTATCCCGCTTATATCTTCATTTGACATGCCTTTAAGTAACAGTTTTTTAGCAATTTCTATTTTCTCTTCCATCTTTCCTTCTTTTTTTGCATTTATTAAGACGCTACGTTCGGTCATGACATCAATTTTCCTGTTGTAATATTCATCCAGTTGTTCTTTCGTGTAGGCAGCCTGCTCCATGTATTTCACGGCTTCACGCGTAAATTCGTTTTTCATCAACTCTTGAGGAATCTTTACTGTTGTTTCGTTGATTTCAGTTAAAAATCTCAGCCATAATTCCTGTAATTTTTTTTTCGCGCGGTTCTGAGGCTTAAATTTGGGTAATTCAATAAAGAGAAATTCCAATCCTTTGATTTGCTTCCCTGTATCCTTAACATTTACGATCTTGTAGTAGTGGTAATATTCGTCTTTCATTTCGGGCGATTTTTCAAACGTATCATTCACGAAATTCAGAGCATATACCGGTTGCAGCAACTCAAAATCTTCGGCTTTATCCAACTGTCTGACGTATGCTTTGGATGCGTTGAGCAATACACGGCTTTTGAATCTTTCCGACCAATACATCTGCATCTCAACGATAAACTGTCGCTTGTCTTCATCAGTGCAACGGACATCTACAATGGAATTACGCAAGCCGGGAATATCGGGTAACAATTCACCCGTTTGATATTCAATGCTCACAATCGGTTTTTCAAGCGGCAGCATACTGTTAATCAAACTCATACAAAGATGTTTGTGTTCGCCGAAAACTCGCTTGAACGTCAAATCATTTTTAGGGTCAAGATAATGTGCCATAACCGGTACTTATAATATTTTATTCGATAGTTTTAATGTTACAAAGTTATAATAAAATGATTATAATTCCAAATTTTTCAGTAACGAAGAATTAGAAGACAATGGATCAAAGAACTGATCTCCATGGTCAGAAGAATAGGAGATAAAGTTACTCCCTTTATAAAGGGAAAAGGTCTGCCTTTATAAAGGGAAAGGTCGTGGGTTTATAAAGGGAAAGCTATTGCCTTTATAAAGGCAGCAGCTTATACATCCGGTTTTCGCAGCTTAAAGATGCATTTCTCAATTGCTAAAGGTACTACTGTTATGTTAACTCAAATTTGGCGCCTCGTCATTGCGAGGGCGAAGCCCGAAGCAATCCATTGATATTCAACATGCTGGATTGCTTCGCCTAAAGGCTCGCAATGACGGCATTATAGAATTAACTTAACACTACATTGTTGAAAAACTTTCCCGGAGTTCCCGCAAACAATACAGGAATTGGCCTGTTTTCTCCGACAAAAAGTTGCGTGGAAGAAAAATCTGAACAATTTGTAACCCATTAATGACGATTTCGTATCTCTTTTATAAGTTAATAAACCCTAAATTTGTAGCAATATTATTCACCTAAATTTAAAAGATATGAAAAAAGTATTTACTTTATTTTTTGTTTTGTGTTGTGTTACTTTGGGCCTGAAAGCTCAGTCTTTAGCAACTTTTGAAGATGGCGCCGGCGACCTGATGGCGATTGATCCTGCTTATTGGTATATGCCTACGCTATTCGTAGATGGGGGAGCTCCTCAAGTCGGTTCGAATACGGATAAAACCGGTATCAACAAATCCGATAAATGTTTACTGGCCGTGAATGTAGCAAATGCCGACTGGTGGGGTAATTTCATCGCTCTCAAATTGGCAACTCCGATTACAATAACCCAAAGCAATCGTTACTTGCGTTTTATGGCTTATCGCTCGATTCAGCCCAAGAACTTTCGTATTGGTATAAACGGCAGAGAAGACGCAAATTCCGTATATCAGAATAAGTTGAAAAAAGATGGCGTTTGGGAAGGCGTTGTAGCTGACTTAGGAGCAAAGTTTATGGATAAAGAAGTTAAAGACATAGAAATTATTTTCAGTAACAACTGGGATGATCCTCGAAACGGTTGGGGCGTGGCTACTTACATGTTTGATAACTTTGAACTTGGCGATACTCCTATTCCTCCGGGCGTAACAGTAATGGATGGAAATGGTCTTTCCGTTGGATTTGAAGCTCAAGCCGAGTTGGATAAATGGGTGAATACCATTGATATGCAAAATGCGAACAATGCGTATAAAATCATCGCTAATCCTTTTACAAGCAGTAAGGTTAACAATGCCGGCAAGATATTCGAGTATGATAAAAGCGACAAAGCTTCGTGGTGGCAGGGACCTCGATTCGATTTCACAGGAATTATGCCCGTGGGAGGAGCTAATAATCCCGGTTTTATCCATGTAATGGTTTATGTTCCGGCGGAAGTATTAGGCCTTATGCCAAGTATTGATATACAACTTTGCGCAAAAGATCACATGGGAAATGAAAATAACCAGATATCTACCGTTTGGGACGATCAGGTGGATGAATGGATGGACTTGGTAATGCCTGTCGATAAAATTACCTATCTGAAGGAGTTAACAGTCCGTTTTGATGTCAGAAGAAATGCAGATAACACGAATTGGGTCAATTCCCCTGCCAATACTTTCTATTTAGATGCAATTACTTTTGATAAGAATCCGGATCCCCGTACTAAAATTACAGCCGGATTACCCAAAATATTACCGAACGCATTTGCTAATATCCGTACTTTATCGAAAGCGATTCAGGTCGATCTCAATCAGAGCGCAGGCATCCAAGTATATAATACAATTGGCGGTTTGGTTAATTCAATTTCTGTGGACGGATCTGCAACAATTAATCTGAAACAACCCGGAATATACATTGTGAAAATCACATCTGCTGCTGGCCAAATGCAGGTTACTAAAGTTTTAGTAAAATAAGTTATAGCTCTTTATGAAAGAGAGGTTGTCTGAGACTCAGACTTTCAGACAACACTCTTTTTCATTATATTTATCTTTTAATAATTATGTCGAAGAAAAACTATTTTTTCTACGGTATCGTTTTATTGCTCATTTTATCAATAAATGCTTGTAAAAAGAATAATGAAGCAGACGATATGCGTAACGCTGTTGTGGGAACCTGGAAATTATCCTCTCTGACTGTGGATGGAACAAGCGTTGACTCTTCATCCTATCCGGATCTAATTCAATTTCAATCCGGTTCGATTTTTCAGGCTTACAATTCATCAAGCAACATAAAAATCAGAGGAGAATGGAGTTATGAGGGAGAAATGCTTAACATCACATCGTATCTTCCTGCCGCCTTTTATATAATGAATGTTGACGGACAGAATCTGACGTTAAAAAGGTTGGATTTTAATACGAACGGTTCGCTTCGAACAACCATTCAGCAATATCAGCGAACTGCCGATTCGGATATGAAGTAAAAAAATAATAATCCCGTAAAACAACAAAATCGAATGCAAAAAAATATAAAATATGTTGGTATTCTTTTAATACTGTTCACGCTGATTCCTTTTTTCCAAGGCTGTGAAAAAGACAACAATAAGAAGGTTGACTTGATTTCCGGCTTATGGATTCAGGAAACGGTAACGGAAGATGGACAGGTAATGTCGTTGCCTCCGGAACAGAGCAGTTTGAGTTTACTGATTGAATCCAACGGCGTGTATCGAACGTATGCCAAAGATGCCGTAGTGCAGAAAGAACACTACGGAGCTTGGAGCATCACTGATGATACATGGCTTGAATTGACGCTTGATACATGGCATTATGTCGCTAATCCGGTTTCCTTGCCTCCCGCCAATCAATGGATTAAAAATCATTTATTAACGCGGTTTACTATTCTCACCGTATCGAAAGATCAGTTGGTGATCCGCTTAAAAACCTTTGTGGGAGATAAAAGATATTCAGCAATATTTATCGAACAGGCGCGTCCTATCATCACAACCGATAATTTTGATGAAATCTCACAAGCGTATCAAACGCTGAAAACATATATTTACACCTTCAAAAAGGTGCAACAATCCTGAGTTTGAAATTGATAAAAATTAATATATGCTATTTATGAAGCAAAAAATATCAATCCTGTTTTTATTCCTGTTATTTACTTTTTCATTTGTTATGACTGTGAGCGCTCAAGATCAGCAAACGGTAAAAGGTACTGTTATCGACGCCACTACCAAAGAGCCTCTGATAGGGGTTAGCGTTTCGGTTGTCGGAGCAAATCAGGGAACAGTAACCAATGCTGACGGGAAATATGAATTGAGTCTTCCTTCGTTGAAAAATAGTTCGCTTAAATTCTCCTACCTGGGTTATTTGCCGGTTGAGGTAGCGTTGAACGGACGGCAGGAACTAAACGTGACAATGAAAGAAAATGTTCAGGCAATCAGCGAAGTTGTCATAGTCGGCTACGGTCAACAGAAGAAAGAATCGGTCGTCGGATCGATCGCCTCCATGGATAATAAGTCATTGGTAGCCATGCCGGTTTCAAATATTACCCAGGCGCTGGCAGGTAAATTACCGGGCATACAGATTGTGCAGACTTCTGGCGAAGTAGGAAAAGATGAAGCTACAATCTACGTGCGCGGGCAGGGAACTTACGGAGATGCGCGCCCATTGTATGTTGTTGATGGTATTATTAGGGATAATATTTCTCAAATCGACCCGAATGAAATTCAATCTTTCAACGTATTAAAAGATGCTTCCGCTACCGCAGTTTATGGCGTAAAGGGAGCTAACGGCGTGATATACATCACTACGAGACGAGGAAACACCGGAGCGCCGTCGGTCTCTTTCACCGCTCAGGCCGCTGTGACCGAACCTACCCGTATCCCCTACCCTTTAGGATCCTATCAGGCTGCGGCGCTGAAAAATCTGCATAAATTCGGCCAACATACCAATGATGATTATACTGCGCTTGATATGATAACCTACCGCACGCTTGCCGGCCCCTATTCGCATCCGGATGTGAGGTGGGTGGATGAAGTCATGAAAGATTATTCATCTATGCAACAATATAATATCAACGCAACCGGCGGAACAAAACTCGTTAAATACTTCATTTCCGGAGGCTATTTAACTCAGAACGGTTTTTATAAATATGACGATAATACCAATTTTTCGCGATATAACTTCCGCTCTAATTTAGACTTTACTTTATCCAAACAATTTTCTTTATCATTTAACTTAGGGTCGCGTATCGAGAAACGAACGAATCCTGCCGCCGCTTGGTACGGCAGTTGGGAAGTTTACCGGGCTGCTTTTGCCACAACCGGACGATTAGATCCCGTATTTAATCCCGACGGTTCGTTGGGCGGATCGGATTCCAATACGGCGAATTTGGTTGGAGTATTGCGCGACAGAGGAATATTCAAAGATGTTAAAAGCGTGGTGGAAACCGGTTTAAATGCAAAATATAAAATGGACTTCATAACTAAAGGTCTGTCTGCACGCGCCCAGTTGGCTTTCGATAACAGCGGAAGAAACAGGACTTTGTGGAATAAAACCTTTGCTGTATATCATTACGATGTTCAAAAAGATAACTACAAGAAAATAAATGAGGATTCATATCTTGGTTTTAACTGGGCGGATAATGAGTTTGACCAGAAATTATATTTGGAATTAGGAATAGAATACGAACGTACATTCGGTAAACACTCGTTAACCGGCCTGTTCTTGGCAAACCGAAATAACCGGCTTATCAAAACTTACATCGGTTATGCCGATCAGGGATTGGTTGGACGCATTACTTATGATTATGATAAACGCTACTTCGGCGAATTTAATGTCGGTTATAACGGTTCCGAAAATTTTGCCAAAGGAAAACGTTACGGACTTTTCCCTGCTCTTGCAGTAGGATGGATGATTTCGAATGAGAAATTTATATCCGAATCTTCGCTTGCAGATGTTATCAATATGTTAAAACTCAGATGTTCGCTCGGCTGGGTTGGAAATGATAAATCGGGCGATATTGCCACAGACGGATATCAATCGCAAAGGTTTGAATATATCCAAACATACAGCAATGCAGGAGGAGCCACTTTCGGAAGGGGTGATACCTGGTATCCGGGCATACGGATGGATAACATTGCCAATTACGACGTTACTTGGGAAGTAGCCCGGAAATGGGACATCGGTTTTAATACATCATTCTTCCGTAATCTGATTGGATTTAATATTGACTACTTTAACGAATACCGCACAAATATTCTAACCAATATTTCCGGAATAACACCTTCATACGTAGGCGCATCTTTTAAACCTGCCAATGTGGGAATTGTGGGAAATCAAGGTATTGAAATAGATTTTACCCACCAAAAACATTTCGGGGAAGACTTTTCGTATTTCATCAAAGGTAATTATTCATTTACGAGAAATAAAGTGATAAAAAAAGCTGATCCCGTAGGAATGCTTCCTTATCAGAAAGAAGAAGGATATTCGATCGGCGTACCAAACGTTTACAGGCAAATCGGTATTTTCCAAGATTACGGAGAAATATACAATAGTCCCACTCAAATGACATTACCCGGAGTGACGGAAGTTTTACCGGGAGATTTACGTTATTACGATTTTAATCAGGATGGTATGATTACCATCGCCGACGCTTTTCGCCAAGGTTACGGCACAGTGCCGGAAATTCAATATGGCGTTACCTTAGGCGCAAACTACAAAGGATTTGATTTCAATGTGTTGTTTCAAGGTTCCACACATTCGCAGTTTCAAAAGAACTGGGAAATTATGTGGCATTTTTCAAACAACGACAATGTATTCAACAAGCATTGGTACTACTGGTCGCCTGAAATCAGCGGACGGGAACAATATGTACGCCTCTACGGACAATGGTCTAATAACGAGCCGGGCGGAGCACAGTACGGTTCTACATACAGTTACGGAAGCGGAGAATATATCCGTTTGAAAAGTTTAGAAATGGGTTATACTTTACCAAGTAAACTTACAAAGAAAGTTTCTATGTCGTCCGTTCGCTTTTATGTCAGCGGAAACAATGTGCTTACCTGGTCTGTTGAACCTTATTTAGATCCGGATAACCGAGATCAACGAGGAGGTTTGATGCCTCCTACCCGCGCTTTTAATGTTGGATTCAAAGTAAATTTTTAAATGAAATCGAATTATGAAATCAATAATTAATCAAATAAAATACCTGATAACCATCTTATTATTGGTATTTCAGGCTTGCGATTCTTACTTGGACAAGGCGCCTACGATGACCTTGAACGAAGAAACCGTATTTACCGATTTTATCAATGCACAACGGTTTCACAATGATATTTATTCCCACTTGCCGCAAAGGTTCAATGCAGTTGGAGATTATCAGCCGGTGCCGATGGCTTCTGCTTCCGATGAGTCGGATTCGCCGATGGGTTATCACGGTACCCAAAATTTCAATGTAGGTAATTACGATGGAGCAGACGCTAATTTGGGAGGATTCTATACCGGAATTCGTAAAGCCAATACATTCTTGAGTAAAAAAGATATTATCCCATTTCCTAATGAAGCAACGAAAAAACAGATGCTGGGAGAAGTTTATTTTCTCCGCGCTTTTTATTTCAATGAAATCGTGAAGCGTTTCGGAGGGATGCCAATCATGGACGAAAATAATATTCTTACTCCGAATCAGGATCTGAATTTACCGCGCAATACGTATAAGGAGTGTGTAACGTTTATACTGAACGACTTAGAGCAAGCAATATCCATGCTTCCAATCACGCTATCCGAAAACGAATACGGCAGAGCTACCAAAGGCGCTGCCATGGCTTTAAAAGCAAGAATGTTGCTCTTTGCAGCCAGTCCGATGTGGCAGAAAGAAATGGGAGAAAATCTGTGGCAAAAGGCTGCTGATGCAGCTAAAGCAGTTATCGACCTGACCGACGGAGGAGCAAAAGTATATGAACTCTATTCTACCGGTAATGGAGCGGACGACTATGAACAACTATTCTTTTTACGCAGGGAAACGGGTAACAAAGAAATCATCTTTTATAAACATGAAGCTCCAATTGGATTCACCAACGATCAGATTTTCGTTTGGGCGCCTAAAGGCGGCAGTTACGGAGGAGCCGGCGCTGTTTGCCCGACCCAGAATTTTGTGAATCTCTTTGAAATGAGTAATGGTAAGTTAATTGGTGAACCCGGTTCAGGATATGATCCGCAGAATCCGTTTGTAAACAGGGATCCGCGATTTTACAAAATCGTTTTGTACAATGGCGCACAGTGGCAGGGAGCAACTTTGCAGTTATATATGGGAGGCGCTAACCGGATAGACAAAAAGGATTATACCCGTACCGGATATTATGTGCGGAAGTATTTGCCCGAAGGAGTTAAATACTTAACTACTAATACATCGTATCACAATTGGATCTACTTCCGGCTGGCGGAGATGTATTTGAATTATGCCGAAGCGCTGAACGAAACGCTTGCTTCTCCCAATCAGGCAGTATATGATGCAGTCAACACCGTTCGCACACGTTCGGGAGTCGTGAATTTACCTTCCGGATTATCGAAAGATCAAATGCGGATGCGTATCCAAAATGAAAGAGCTATTGAATTGTGTTTTGAAGAACACCGTTGGTGGGATGCCCGGAGGTGGCAAAAAGCGGTCGAATGGTTCGGAGGCGCTATGTATGAAATGGAAATCACTAATGTAGGCGGTAAATTGACTTATGCCGAAAAACCGTTCTTTACAAGGATATATCGTTCATATATGGATTTATATCCGATTCCAACCGGCGAATTGCGTAAAAATTCCCAGTATTACCAAAATCCGGGCTGGTAACAATACTTTATAAATGATAGATAATTAATTCAAACACAAAATAAAGAGATATGTTGAAAAATAGATATAAATTGTCCTTCAAATGTTGGTTGGTATGGATTTTTCTGCTGCAAGTCGCGCTTGTTTCGGCACAAGATACAGATACCAAAACATTCAAAGGCTTGGTAAAAGATATAAACGGTAAACCGGTCTCAGGACTGACGGTTTCGGTAGTCGATGAATTTACGCAGTCGACCACCAATCCCGATGGATCGTTTGCCATCGCCTCTACGGAAGGGAAAAAACTGCTCTTCTCCGGAAAAGGATACGAATCGACCGAATTTGAACTTAAGTCGGAAGACCCGGTGCAAATCACAATCAAGTTTGCAACAGAAGAAAAAATGTACGATGTGGCTTACGGCGTCCGGAGTAAAACGGAATTAACGCATGCAATTTCAACCGTTAGCGGCGACGAATTGGCTAAATCTCCTGTTGCCGTTTTAAGCGACGCCGTTCAGGGAACGGTTACGGGCTTGACGGCGCTCCGGTATAGCGGAAGTGAGCCGGGATGGACAAACACCCGGTTTAATGTACGAGGCATCGGGACGTTTGGAAACGGACAAGCTCCTCTATATATGGTTGACAATGTAGCCCGGGATATTACTCAGTTAGACCCTGAAGAAATCGAATCGTTAGTCGTATTGAAAGATGCGGCGGCGACTGTCAGTTACGGAATGAACGGAGCAAACGGAGTTATCAATGTAACTACAAAAAAAGGATTTATCGGTAAACCGGAAATTTCGCTGAAAGCTCAATTCGGAATGCAGGAACCAACCCGCTTGCCAAAATATTTAGGCTCCTACGATTATGTCCGGTTTAGAAATATAGCGTTGACCAACGACGGACAAACAATTCCAACCGATCCCCGTTACAATCCCGATATGTATAATGGCTCTCAGGATCCTTTTTTATATGCCAATACGGATTGGTATAACGAATTTTTGAATAAAACCGCTCCTCAGCAGATCTATAAATTGAGTATTGCCGGCGGGACAGATATTGTCCGGTATTATGTTTTATTGGGCGTCACCGACCAGCGTGGATTTTACAAATTCGGAAACGAAAATCCGGGATTTTCCACTAATTACGATTATACCCGCTACAATGTACGATCTAATATTGATGTCGATCTTTCCAAATATCTGACTGTCAGTATGAATCTCGCAGGTAGATTGGAAACCAAACAAGCCCCGGCAAGCAGTTCGGGCGCTATTTTTAATGCTCTATCCCAGTTTCCATCTGTCATTCCGATTAAAAACCGGGACGGTTCGATCGCCGGATCATCCGTTTACCGGAATAATCCTTACGGACTAATAGCCAAGACCGGTTATGGAAATTATTTTTACCGGTATCTGCAAGGGAATGTATCGGCAAACCAACGTTTGGATTTTTTGGTGAAAGGTCTTTCGCTGAACGCTATGTTCGCGTTCGATTCCTACAAGGATTACACGCGCGGTAAAAGTCAACAGTTTGCAGTGTATCAGGAAAACTTGGATAATACCTATACCAAGTTTGGAGAAGATACGGAATTGGGTACAGGTTTCAGCAACTGGAGCGGAGCCTATTGGCTGCTTTCTACTTTTTACGGAGGAATCAGTTACGACAATGAATTCGGGGAAAAACACCATGTAGCCGCCGACATAAAGTATATGCAATCATCGCAATCGGTTCAAGACAATAATCCTGATTATAAAGAACAAAACGTATTCGGGCGCTTGACTTATGGCTTTGATAAACGCTATATTGTTGAATTTGGATGGTCATACAGCGGTTCTGAAGATTTCATCACCCCGCAACGTTACCAATTCTTTCCTGTAGGCTCGGCAGCATGGATCATTTCCAACGAGGGATTCCTGAAAAATAATTCCATAGTGAATTTCCTTAAACTGAGAGGTTCTTACGGATTAGTCGGAAATTCTAATATTGGCGTCGGGAGATTCCCCTATCTGCAAAACTATTTCAAAGGAGGCGGATATACTTTCGGCAGTGGTTATGCCGGTTCCGACGGTTCGTATGAAGGACAGTTGAATAATCCGGACATCGGTTGCGAGAAGTCGCTGAATGCAAATATTGGTTTGGATATGGAATTTTTCAAAGATAGATTGGGATTAACTTTAGATGTGTTCAGAAACGACCGGAAGGATATTGTAACTACCCGCGACAACACACTCCCGTCTGTTATCGGACAAACTTTACCTTATCAAAACTTAGGTTCCGTATTGAACAAAGGATTTGAAATTTCGCTTACGCATCAAAATCGTATCGGTAATGTCGGTTATTATGCTCAAGCCAATGTTTCGTATGCAACCAACAAAATCACTTATAAGGAAGAAGTGCAGGGATTGGAACCCTGGCTTTACAACACCGGCAGGTCGGTATATCAGATATGGGGATTGCAATCGGCAGGTTTTTTTAATACGCAAGAGGAAGTTGACCAATGGGCGAAATCAACTTTCGGAGTAGTTAAGCCCGGCGATTTTAAATATGTGGATCAAAATAAAGATGGAGTGATTAATGACAATGACCGGGTTCCAATCGGTAAACCGTTTATTCCGGAATGGAATTTCGGACTGACATTGGGTTGCGATTTCAAGCATTTTGACTTTCATATTTTATTTACAGGAGTAACCAACCGGTCGCTGTTTGTGAATAACAACGTATTTTTAGGAATGATAAACAACAGCAAAATAACGGCGACGGCTTATGATACATGGCAAAAGGGAGTTAACGAATCCACAGCGCTTTATCCCCGTTTATCGTTAGAAACAAGTAATCATAATTTGCGAAATAACGATTTATGGCTTCAAAACGGCGAATATTTGAGGCTTCAGAATGTGGAAATGGGTTATACATTGCCGAAGAATTGGCTTACGAAAGCCTACATCAAGGAACTCCGTATTTTTGCAAACGGATTTAATTTGATATCCATCGATCATCTGAAGAAGTTTAATGTGAGCGCAGAATATCCGAATGCCGGAGTTACCTCCTATCCGGAAACTCGCGTATATAATGTTGGAGTCAATATCAAGTTTTAATCATTAAATTTGTCGTATATGAAAAATAGAAAATATATTTATGCTTTACTGTTCGTTTTGGCTAATTGTTTAGCCTGTGCGGATTATTTGGATAAAGATCCGAAAACAGACACAAGCCTGAGTTATGAAAAGATATTCAAAGACCCTCATTTGGCTCCGGGTTTTTTGAATAATGCTTACAATAGTCTGCCGGATGGTTTTACCCATTGGGGTAGTAATGGTAATTCTATGCTGGCGTCGGCTTGCGACGAAGCCAAACACTCGGAAGCAGGGTCTGTAGTCCAGTTGTTTAACAATAACGCTATTACTTCTACGTATAATCCTGATGATGTTTGGAGTACAATGTATGCCGGTATCCGGAAATGTAATATCTTCCTGAAAGAATTGGATGGTTTGATTGCCAAATACAACAGTATTCCGGAAGGCGACCGACCTAACTACAAAGGACAGGCGCTATTTCTGAGAGCCTATTTTCACTTTGAACTGCTCAAACGTTACCAAAATATTATTTACGTCAATAAAGTATTGGATCCGTTTAATGAAGACGAAATCTATTCGTTAAAACAATCTAAGTTCCGAGAAGCTGTTGATTTGATTGCACAGGATTGCGATTCTGCCGCCGCTTATTTGCCGGCAAAATTATCGGCCGACGGTTCTCAGAACGGTCGTCCCACCAAAGCGGCGCCAATGGCTGTGAAAGCGCGGATGTTGCTCTATGCGGCAAGTCCGCTAAACAATCCATCAAACGACATTGCCCTTTGGAAAAGAGCGGAAGACGCCGCAAAAGCAATCTATGATCTGCGTTCTACGCTGGGATTGGCATTGGAAGCAAGCTATTCGGGAATTTTTACTAATCCGTATAACGGAGAAATTATTTTTGCTACGCAAGCAAATAACCGGAATGACATTGAACGATTTAATTACCCGATCAGCTATCAAGGATCCGGACTAACCAATCCGACTCAGGAGTTGGTAGATAATTATGCGATGAATAGTACCTACTATAATGCTCCCATGAATGGGTATGATCCGACACGTCCGTACTATAACCGGGAGGATCGGTTTAATGCTACAATACTTTGCAATAATGCTACGTTTAAAGATGCGCCGGTAGAAAGTTTCGTTGGGGGAAAAGACGGATTGTATTCCACCACTACCGCTACAAAAACGGGATATTATATGAGGAAATTCATTAACGCTTCCATCAATCTGGAAAAAAATGAAATGTCACGCCGTCCATGGATACTGTATCGCTATGCCGAAGTACTGCTTAATTATGCAGAAGCGAGAAACGAAGAATTGGATAAGCCGGATCAGACGATACATGATTTGTTGAACCTTATACGTAACCGGGCAAAACTGCGTCCTTTCCGGAGCGCCGCCGAATATATCCAGACAAAAGAAGAAATGCGGGATTACATCAAAAAAGAACGCCGCATAGAGTTAGCGCTGGAAGAACATCGCTTTTGGGACCTGCGACGTTGGAAAGATGCAGAAAAGGCGCTGAATCAACCTATTCATGGGATGAGAATCGAAAAAGTGAACGATGGAACAAATGATCAGGGAAATCCGGTATTTCATTTTACTTATACCCCATTTGAGGTGGAAAAACGGACTTTTGATCCTAAATTTTATTGGTATCCGATTCCGAGATCTGAAATCCTTAAATATAAAAGTAAAGGAATGGATTTGATTCAAAATCAGGGATGGGATTAAAGGAGTTATGAGTTATGAGTTATGAATTGTAAATTGTAAATAATGAAAAATATAGTATCAATAATATTTTGGAGTTTTATTCTGATGTTCTTTTTTGCTTGCGAGTCGTTGCTTGCGAGTCGTCGGAAGACATCAGCAATAAATTGGATCACGAAGTTCCTTCATATAAAGTATTGACGGATTCCTTGCTTGTTCGCCGCGGACAAAAGGCGGACATCCGGGTGGAAGTTTCGGATAATGCCGGATTGAATAAATTGGTGTTCTCCTACAGCAATTGGAGCCTGAGGGAATCTGTTTCCCTGAGCGACCAAAATTATCCTAAAACTTATACTTTCACCACTACCATCACTGTACCCGACGATGCCCTGACGGAATGGAGCGAAGATAAAATACTGAATAATGGAACAACGGTGAAAATTACCCAGCATTTCCACAAATTGAATCTTGAAGCATCCGACATCAATATGAATGTACGGAACATTCCCGTTTATCTTCAAGTTCAGTAAATGAATAGTTGCAATGAAGAAAAGCATTGTTTTTATAGTTCTGCTCTTTAGTATCTTTACCGGGAAAACAGAGGGTCAAATAATCATTGATCCCTCGCAAACCTACCAGACGATTGAAGGATTCTCGGCTTCCGATTGTTGGAGCGGCAATTATGTCGGTAACTATTGGAATGAAACTGCAAAAAACACAATTGCCAAGTATTTGTTCAGCCGGAATGTTAAAACGGATGGAAGTCCTGAAGGTATAGGTCTGTCGATGTGGCGGTTTAATCTCGGCGCCGGAACGGCTGAACAAGGTGATTTAAGTGATATCGCCGATTTGTCGAGACGCGCCGAATGTTTTTTAGACAAAACCGGTACAAACTACGATTGGACTAAACAAGCAGGTCAGCAATGGTTCCTGAAAAAAGCCAAAGAATATGGTTGCGAAAAAATAGTGGCATTCTCCAATGCTCCTTTGGTTATCTATAGCCGGAATGGTAAAGGATATTCTCCCGGAGATGGACGTTCTAATTTGCGTGAAGATAAATATGACGCTTTTGCAGAATATATGGCAACAGTTGCGGATCATTTCAATCGGGAAGGTATTCCATTCAATTACATCAGTCCGGTGAACGAGCCGCAATGGGACTGGAACAGTCCATCCCAAGAAGGTTCCCCCTGGCAGAACGTCGAAATCAAAAAGTTGGCTGTGGCATTAGACAAAGCAATTACAGAGAAAGGGTTGGATACAAAAATTCTGCTTGCGGAAGCAGGCGCATGGAATTATTTGTATGATGTAAGCGGCAGGGCGTCCAACCAAATTTACGAATTTTTCGACTCGCGAAGCGCTAATTACATCGGAGATTTACCCTCATTAGCTCCGGTCGTCGGAGGTCACAGTTATTGGACGCATACGACCAATTCACAATTACAAGATGTTCGCCGTTTTGTGAATTTGAAAGCAAAAGCCTATCAGTTAGGCGTATTTCAAACCGAGTGGAGCATGCTGGACGCCGGCGAAGGATTCCCCGGTTTCGACAACGCTTCCTATATGGATATTGCATTGTTCATGGCAAAAATTATTCACAGCGATCTGGCTTTGGCGAATGTTTCTTCCTGGTCCTACTGGACGTCTATGGACATGGAACGCTGGGGACATAAAGACCGCTTTCTTTTGGTGGCGCTTGCTCCGGGAGGAGACTTTTATAATCCGATTACGGAAACAGGAATAGTTTATGACCGTTCTACTTTGTGGGCTTTAGGGAATTATAGTTTTTTTATTCGCCCCGGCTATCAACGAATCCGGTTAGATGGAGCAAGTGATTTAGGCGGTTTGATGGGAACGGCATTTCTTGCGCCCGACCGCTCAAGAATCGTGACGGTATATGTGAATATGGCCTACGAAACAAAGACGATAAAAGCAGAATTTCAAAATATGCAAGGACTTATTCCGTTAAATAACAAAATGTATGTAACAAATTCTCTTTATAATATGAGAAAAACAGGAGGTTCTTCGGCAGATGTATATAGTCCCGACAAGGAATTTTCCATTCCTTCAAGGTCGGTTGTTACTATTGTTTACGATTTGAATACTTCTGCAGGAATTTTGTATCCCTCTAAAAAAACTTTACAAATATATCCAAATCCGGTTTCAGCTTCAGACCGGTTAAATATTAAACTTCCGGAAGACTGTAACGAAAATGTTTCCCTGTCGATTTATTCGACTTCAGGTGATTTGATTTATACTGAAAATAGAACTATATCCGGCCAATCGGAAACAATTGCATTACCTGTATCTCTAAATAAGGGATTTTATTTTTTGAATATAAAATGGAGAGAAAACAAATATAGTAGCTCATTTATAGTAGAATAAAATTAATAGGATGGTTAAGTATAAAAAACAAATGATTTTTGCTGTATTGTGTTTGTTATCATTCACATTAGCAGCTCAAGGTTTTGGAGAACAGCAATTATTTAACGACGATTGGCGTTTCCACTTGGGAGATATTCAATACGGCGGAAGGGAGAATCTGGATATTTCGAAATGGGAAAAAGTCGCTTTGCCCCATGACTGGACTGTTTTACAAACAGCAAGTCCGCAATATGCCGCATGTACAGGATTTTTACCCGGAGGCATCGGCTGGTACCGTAAAGATTTTATTGTTCCCTCAGATAAAAAAGGGGAAAAGGTATATATCTATTTTGAAGGCGTTTATAACAACAGCGAAGTGTTTATCAATGGCAAATGGCTGGGTATTCGACCCAATGGATATATTTCTTTCATGTATGAAATGACTCCCTATCTTAAATTTGGAGAATCCAATTCAATCGCCGTCAGAGTAGATCATTCGGAAGACGCCGATTCGCGCTGGTACACCGGTTCGGGCATCTATCGCAATGTTCGCTTGATTTATGCCAATCCTGTTCACATTGATTTGTGGGGAATCTTTTATTCAACCGAAACCAAAGGAAATACAAGTACGGTATCAGTTGTTTCAACTCTGAAAAATACAACCGGTCAATCAAGCGGATTAAAAGTTACGCAAGAGTTGTTTGACGCAACCGGAAAATCGGCAGCTTCCGCTTCCGGATCGTTGAAAATTGAAGGAAACAACAATGCCGAAATAAAACAGAATTTAAGATTATCTAATCCGCATTTGTGGAGCATCGACGATCCTTATTTGTATAAATTAGTAACAAAGGTTTATAACGGAGGCAAACAAATAGATGAATCTTCTACTGAGGTTGGAATCCGCAATTTGACTTTTGATGCTAATAACGGATTTTTTCTTAATGGGAAATCCATGAAAATGAAAGGCGTATGTATTCACCACGATGCAGGCGCTTTGGGTTCAGCCGTTCCCAAAGAAGTGTGGCTTTATCGCTTAAAGCAATTGAAATCGTTGGGTTGCAACGCTATCCGAATGAGCCATAATCCCGAATCGAACGAACTGTTTGAAGCCTGCGACGAATTGGGCTTTGTAGTTATGGCAGAAGCGTTTGACGAATGGGAATATCCAAAGAATAAATGGGTGAAAGGATGGAATGAGGGAGAACCCGGACATCAAGGTTCCTATAAATACTTCCGTGAATGGGGACAACGCGATATAAAGGATATGGTTCTCCGTGATCGAAATCATCCGTCCATCGTGATGTGGAGCATCGGCAATGAAGTGGATTATCCGAACGATCCTTATTCTCATCCGGTTTTAAATGAATCGACTATTAATCAACAACAGGTAATGGGGTATCTTCCCGACCGTCCCCGCGCCGAACTGCTCGGATATATAGCCAAAGATTTGGTAGCTGTCGTCAAACAATACGATACTTCCCGCCCAGTTACAGCTGCATTGGCCGGAGCGGTAATGTCAAATCATACCGACTATCCTGGAGCGCTGGATATCGTCGGGTATAATTATACGGAAGACCGTTATAATATTGATCATAAGCAATACCCCAAAAGAATATTATTCGGAAGCGAAAACAGAAGCGGTCTTGATACATGGAAAGCCGTAAGGGATAATCTCTATATTTTTGCTCAATTCATTTGGACAGGCTTTGATTATCTTGGTGAAGCCGGCTTGTGGCCATCACGCGGATTCACCACAGGATTAATCGACTTGGCAGGCAAAATAAAGCCGCGAGGGTACTTTCAACGCTCGCTCTGGTCGGAGCAGCCGGTCGCTTATTTGGGTACATATCCTG
>Ga0209629_10000274_pt1 | contig 26712 bp, 25 predicted proteins | sample TergutCu122P5_FD_187286 | JGI IMG/M metagenome (GOLD analysis project Ga0209629, IMG submission 187286) | Cubitermes ugandensis P5 segment gut microbial communities from Kakamega Forest, Kenya - Cu122 P5 (SPAdes) (version 2) | ecosystem: Host-associated > Arthropoda: Insects > Digestive system...
ATCAGCGTACATCCGGAATGCGCGCAGACACAGCGAAATCCTTTTGTTCGCAGGTCTGCGCGCGCCAATGGAGGATAGCTGATTTATGTCAACCTTCATTTAAGAAACAGTATGATGTGTGCGCGTGTCGTCCGGGTTTTAAAGGACCGCAAACACCCACGTCAAAAATAGTTGCGGAGCCCGTAAATGATGGCGGCAAAGAAATATATTCCATAATCATAAGTCCGGCCGGCGTACCATATAATAACCGTATAAATAAATAAAACCAACAGAGGCAATCCATGGATTTGAGCGATATAAAAAAGCAGGCGGATACGCTGTCCGGCTTTATGATATCCGCGCGCAGGCATCTGCATATGCATCCGGAGCTCAGCGGGAAGGAATACGCGACACAGCGGTATCTGGAGGCGTTCCTGAAAGGCGAGGGCGTGGAGTACAGAAAAGCGGCCGATACCGGCCTCGTCGCGGTGATACGCGGGCGCGGCGGGGGGGGGTGCGTCGCTCTGCGCTCCGATATCGACGCGCTGCCGCTCGACGAGGAAAACGAGGTCCCGTACCGCTCCGTCAACGCGGGCGTGATGCACGCCTGCGGCCATGACGCCCACACCGCGATCAATATGGGCGCCGTGAAATTCTTCAGCGACAACCGCGACGCTTATCAGGGCGCGGTCAAATTCTTCTTCCAGCCCGCGGAAGAGGGGATCGGCGGGGCAAAGCGCATGATCGGCGAGGGGTGTATGGAGGACCCGCATGTAGATTATTGCCTGGGGCTGCATGTCGAGCCCTATATGCGGTATAATCAGGTGCAGGTGCGAAACGGCGCGATGAACGCCTCCGTGGACGGCCTGCTGATCACGGTAAAGGGGGCCGGGGGGCACGGCGCTTACCCGGACGCCTGTATCGACGCCGTCGTGACGGCCGCCTATGTCATAACGGCTCTGCAGTCTGTGGTCAGCAGAAATATTTCCCCGTTGGATTCCGCCGTTTTTACGGTGGGAAAGATCGCCGGGGGCACGGCCAATAATATCATCGCGGACGAGGTTCGCATGGAGTGCACCATCCGCGCGGGGAGCCCCGGCGTGCGCGGCGTCGTGATAGAGCGCGTGAAGGCCGTCGCGAGCCAGGTCTGTTACGCCATGGGCTGCGATTGCCTGTTCGCGCCGACGGGTTCCGTATACCCGGCGCTGATCAACGACAACGGCGTCACCGCCGTCATCGAGGCCGCCGCCGTATCCTGCCTGGGCAGGGAAAACGTCACGCACAAGTCGGCCCCGAGCATGGGCGGCGAGGACTTCGCCTTTTTCTGCGAGTGCGGCGAGCGCACAAAAAGCGCCTTTTATCATCTGGGCTGCAAGCTCATGGACAAAGGCGACTACAGCACACACACCAAACAATTTGACATAGACGAGCGCTGCCTCGCCGCCGGTCTGGCCGTGCAATGCGCCGCCGCGCTCAGGCTGCTGGGCATGGCGGCGGAAAAAAATCAAATAATTTAAGAAGGCCGGGTGAAGGACAACCGTACCCGGATTTTTATAAAGAACGCCGAATCCTCTGACAAAGTGATCTTGACAAAGCGAAATAATTATGCTAAACTAAATTAATAATTTGGATTTGCATAATTTATTCCGGATTGCGTTATCATTCTGTCAGGGGATTATTATGTTTTATGAGAGAACAATCGAAAAAACCTTGCGAAGCGTAAGCGCGTCATTCCCCGTACTGATGCTGACCGGGCCGCGGCAGGTCGGCAAAACCACTATATTGGGAAAAATCGCGGACAAAAACAGAAAAATCGTGTCCCTCGACAACCCGACAATACGGGCGTTTGCAAAACGGGAGCCTGAAATGTTCTTGCAGCGGTATGCGCCGCCCGTCATGATTGATGAAGTGCAATACGCGCCGGAGCTGTTCGATTATATCAAGGTTTATGCGGACGCGCACAAGCAATGCGGCGACTTTTGGCTGACGGGCTCGCAGACCTTTCATTTGATGAAAAGAGCCACGGAATCGCTCGCGGGGCGTGTCGGCGCAGTTCGTATGCTTGGCCTGTCCAACAGTGAGATTACAGGGAATCACTTCCCAGAGTTCACGGTAAACCCACAAGAACTTATACGCCGTGCGGGGCTTACGGCGTCAATGAGCGTTGGTCAGGTTTTTGAACGCATCTTCAAGGGTTCCATGCCGCGTTTGTATGAGGTTGATAATGTGAATCGCGGCGAGTATTACGAATCCTATTTGGAAACGTACATCAGCCGCGACATCAAAGACTTGTCACAGGTGGCTGATGAATTGTCGTTTTTGAATTTCATCGGCATAGTGGCGGCGCGGACGGCTACAAACGTGAACTATGAGGCGTTGGCGAACGAAACGGGGGTCTCGGCTCCGACAGCGAAGCAATGGCTTTCCGTTCTTGTATCCAGCGGGCTTGTCGCGCTGATACCGCCTTATTCTAATAACGCGTTAAAAAGGGTGATAAAAGCGCCGCGTATGTACTTCCTCGATACAGGGCTTTGCGCCTATATTACGCGCTGGAGCAGCGCGGAGGTACTGGAGCGCGGAGCGATGGACGGACAATTTTTTGAAACATGGGTTGTTTCTGAAATTTACAAGAGTTATCTGCATAACGGGAAAAGGCCGCCTCTTTATTTCTATCGCGACAGTAACAAAAAAGAAATTGATCTGATTATCGCGCAGGACGGGACAGTCAATCCGATTGAAATTAAAAAGGGCGCCGCGCCGAAGGACGCCATCAGGAATTTTTCTGTCCTAAGACCTATAGAGAAAGAACCGAGTGCAGATGATATATTTTCCAGTGTAGCCCACTTGAAAACAACAATCGGCACGGGAGCGGTTATCTGTTTGCCGCCCGATATTATTCCGATTGATAAGAACAACTGGTATGTTCCCACTTGGCTGATATAAAATTTCTTCCTTCTGTATGCTCCTCCAAAATGCGTCTGCCCTGGGCGAAGGAATACCGTGGCGATGGTACTATTCTTTAGTTGTTCGCTGGATGGGATAATAGCTCTGTTCGTACGGGCGCGGATTTTTTGTCCGCCCAAATATGTAATCGGTGCTCGTCTCATAATAATCCGCCAGTTTTATGGCGGCCCAAGCCGGTATTTCGCGTATGCCCTTTTCGTATCTCCTATAAACTTCGCGGTTGCAATGCAGAATGTTTGCGATTTCCTGCTGTGTTTTATCGTGATCGATCCGCAAATCCTCGATTTTTTGAAAAAACATAAAATCACCCTTGAATATGCCGCCGGAATAAACCGACGATAACAGACGGTCACTCCCCGAGCGCGTCGCCGATATTCTCCCTGAAGATATAATCCGCCGCGCCGTCCATGGGGGTCGGCGTCCTGTTTATCAGAACAAGTTTGCCGCCGCGGTAATGGCGTATCAGCCCGGCGGCGGGATAAACGCCCAGCGACGTGCCCCCGACGATGAGCATATCGGCGTCCGCGATGAGCGCGGCGCTTTCGCGCAATAGCGCTTCGTCAAGGGCTTCCTCATAGAGCACGACGTCCGGCTTTATCACGCCCCCGCACCCGCACGCCGGGACGCCGGCGCTCTCCGTTATCGCGCGGACATCAAAAAACCTGCCGCAGCGCGCGCAGTGATTCCTGTGGACGGAGCCGTGCAGCTCCAGCACCCTCTCGCTGCCCGCCATCTGGTGCAGCCCGTCAACGTTCTGCGTTATCACCGCTCTGAGCTTCCCCAGGCGCTCCAGCCGCGCCAGGGCGATATGGGCTCTGTTGGGCCTGGCCTCGGGATAGATCATTTTGTCGCGGTAGAAATCATAAAAATCCGATGTGTTGGACATAAAAAAGCTGCGGGAGAGCATCGTCTCCGGGGGATAACGGTATTTTTGGTTATATAGGCCGTTCTGGCCCCTGAAATCCGGCACGCCGCTCTCCGTGGAGACGCCGGCCCCGCCGAAGAAGACGATGTTGCCGCAGGCCTCAATCAGCCGCTCTATCCGCTTATTCATGGCCCAGCTCCATATAATCGGCCAGCAGCTCACGCGATTTTTCATAGGCCCCGTATGGAACATAGAACTTATAGTGCTCAAAGACATACCCGAGCTGCGAGATGATGCCGCCCCCGATCTCCCCCTGCATGAGGCACGGTATGCCGTTTCGCTTTAGGATGTCCTCTATGCCCGGCGACATAAAGGCGTTGTTGGACAGTATAAAAACGGGGTCGTTGTCCGCCGGCTCCCTGAGAACGGCCTTGCCGCAGGCCCTGCATTTGCGCTTTTGGCCGCCCGCCGCGCCGCGCCCGCTGTCACCGCGCCCGCCGCCGCTTTGCCCGCCGCCGTATCCCTCGTCGTCAAAGAGTTTTCTGCATCTCTCGCAGTACAGCATATGACCAGCCTCCGCTGCAATTTCCGTAATCCTGGGATCACATTGAGACAATTTTAACATGTGATCGGCGGATTGTCCATCGATATGTAATCGATATGTAATGATAAACAAATTGTTAACAAATTCCGGCGGCCATGATATAATCGTTCCAAAGAATCGTTCCAAAGAAACCGAAATAAACGGGCCCCGGAACCGCTCGCCCGCAGCGGCGCAAGCGTTGCCGCCGCGGCGGCCGCAAGCGGGGGCTATGCGACAAAATAAACAGTTGGGAGGCGACGGGTTATGCGCCTGTTCATAGCGATCAATTTTAACGAGGCCACGCGCTTCGCGCTGCTCGCCCTGCGGGATAGGCTGTCTGCGGCGTCCTCGCGCGGCAACTTTTCCGCCCCGGATAATCTGCATTTGACACTGGTTTTTCTCGGGGAATGCGGCGCGGAACGCGCGGAGCTCATAAAATCCGTCATGGATTCTGTGGATTTCAGGGAATTTCCTGTTGTGATAGACCGCGTCGGGCGGTTTAAGCGCGCGGGCGGGGACATATGGTGGGCGGGGGTGCGCGGGAGCGCGCCGCTTTCGGAATTGCAGCTCCGCCTGGTCAGGGGGCTGAACGCGGCGGGGTTCGACATAGACACGCGCGAATACAGCCCGCACATCACGCTAGGGCGCGAGGTCATAACCGGCGCCGTCCCCTGGCGCTTTGAATCCTTCGGGGAGAATGTGCGGGCTATGGACCTGATGAAATCGGAGCGGCTTAACGGCAGGCTGACATATTCGCCGGTCTGCACAAAAAAGGCGGAAAAATAAAGAGCGGGGGATCATCGGTAAGCGCGGACATACCGCTCAAATTCGCTCTCTGTCCCGTTAAAAACATTCAAGTCCACAAAGTTATCCACACCGCTTATTCGGCCGCGATTGCAGTATTGCCAAAAAATCCAGGCATTGTTTCCGGCGATTTCAGGCTTACCAAATAAATCCCTGATCCAGACCGGGTATCCGGCGAAGTTATTCGATAAGAATGCGTTATAGCTCTCATGTGTCGCATAAATCATTGGTTTTACGCCAAAATAATCCTCTGCGGAACCTAAAAAGGCGGATAAATTTCCAATGACGCTCTCCACATCTTTTTCGGTTTTTGGGATTTCAAAATCTACAACCGGCGGCAAATCAAGTTCATACGGCGATACTGTTTTGATAAAATTTTCGGCCTGCGCCTTGCCGGCGCTTTCAGCGCTGAAGAAATGATACGCCCCCGCAAAAATGCAGTTCTCTTTTGACGACGCGATGTTTGCACCGAACCTGGGGTCGCTGTATGAGCTGCCCTCCGTAGCCTTGATAAATGCAAATTTTATCCCCGCCGCCGATACCTTCCGCCAGTCGATGTCCCCTTGGTATCTTGACACGTCTATCCCTTTGACGGCATATCCGTAGTTTGCGGGATTTACGAACCATATGACGCCGTTGTAATACAGGTACCCTGCCAACATAACGGCAAACATTATAACGGCAGCCGGTAAAACGATATATTTTGCTCTCAATGATTGCCTCCGCCATTTATAAAGGTTTCCTCTCGATGAGTTTCGCTTTATCACCTCAAAATATCAAATTTCAAATCACGCCACCGCTTTGCAGTAAACCCCCGTCGCCCACCAGAGCGTCAGGGCCGCCAGCGGGAGGATCACGGCGAAGGCCAACAGGGTCTCCGCGCCGCTTACCGCGCCCGTGGACAGCGTTCTCGACGCCTCTACCGTGTAATAGAGCGGATTGAGATGCGCCAGGACGCGCAGCCACCCCGGCCCCAGGGATATCGGCAGCAGTACCCCGGAAAGCAGCATCAGCGGCAGTTGGAGGCTCGTCACGACGGCGGCCAGGCTGCCGACTTGCTTGAGTATCAGGCCGAGGCTCCCCGACCAGGCCGACACCGACGCGGTGAGCGCGCAGAGTAGGACCAGCAGCACGGCCAGGCCGCCGATATGGACATTAAAGCCGAAGCAGGCGCAGATAATGAGCACCACCGCCGCTTGCGCGAGGAACGCCGTGATGTCCGTCAGCACCTGCCCCATGAGGATGGAGAAGCGGCTGGCGGGGCTCACGCGCAGCCGCTCTATGACGCCGCTCTGCAGGTCCTGCACGACGGACCACCCCGCGCCCATGCCGGAGTTAAAGGCCAAAAGCGTCAGTATGCCCGGCACAAAACTATCGAGCGCCGCGGCGGTGGAAAGCGGCGGGCTGCTCAGGTTCTTCAGCAACGGGGAAAAGAGCGCGATGTATAACAGCGGCGTCATCAGGTCCGATACGACCCATGCCGTCTGCCTGACCGTTTCAAGCAGCCTGCGCTTAAAAAATAATGAAATTTCCAGCAATATCCTCATTCCGCATCCCCCTACGCGCCTTCCCGCCCGGCGTCGCGCAGCGCGCGGCCCGTCTGCTTCAAGAACACATCGTCCAGCGTCGGCGTGGCCAGCGAGAGCGATTCAGGCTCTATGCCGGCGGATTTCAATATATCGAACAGGGCGGGCATCGCCTTCGCCCCGTCTGCTACATACAGCACGACCCGCGCGCCGTCGCGCCTGATTTCGTTATTTAAGGCGACGGAGGCGCCCAGAGCGCGTATCCTCTCCGCGTCCGCGTCATTTTTGAGCTTGAGCGCGACAACTTCCCCGGAGATCCGGCGCTTTAACTCGGCCGGCGTCCCCTCGGCCACGATCCTGCCGTGGTCTATTATGGCCAGGCGGTCCGCCAGGGCGTCGGCCTCGTCCATATAATGCGTCGTGAGGAAAACGGTCATGCCCTTTTCCTTCAGGCGTCGGATATGCTCCCACAGCTTCGCGCGGTTCTGCGGGTCAAGCCCCGTCGTCGGCTCGTCCATAAAGAGTATCTCCGGCTCGTGGATTATGCCCAGGGCAATCTCGAGCCGGCGCCGCTGCCCGCCGGAATAGGTACGGACGAACCGGCCCAGCAGTTCCTCTATCTCCAGCGTCCGGGCGAGCTCGCCCGTCTTTTTCTCCGCCGCCGTCCGCGGCATCCCGTAAAGCCTGGCCGCCGTCATCAGGTTTTCCCGGCCCGTGGCGGGCAGGTCCGCGCCGCCGAGCTGCCCGACATAGCCTATGCGCTTGCGCACCTGCCCGGGCTGCTTCATGACGTCGTACCCGGCCACCGCGGCCTCGCCGCCGCCTATAGGCAGCAGCGTCGTGAGCATGCGCTGGCAGGTGGTCTTGCCCGCTCCGTTGGGCCCGAGGAAACCGAATATCTCCCCCTTCCGAACGCACAGGTCGACGCCCCGCACAGCCTCCACCTCCCTCTTTCCGTCCGCGCCCCTGCCCTTGACCGCGAAGCTCTTTTTAAGGCCCTCGGCGTAAATCGCGGCCTTTGTCATATATATTCCCCCTTGCTTTTCAAGCTTTTTGATGTTAGAATAACTTAAAGGACTAACAGTGTTACCCGAACATTGTTAGGATATCAGCTAACGGCGTTCGTGTCAAGGGGAGAATAGAATTTTTGAGGAATCCAGATGGGCATCACTAAAAATGAGATCGTAACGGCCTCAATCCGTATATTGAACCGCAGCGGCATCGACGGTCTCAGCATGCGGACTGTCGCCCGGGAGCTCAATATCAAGGCGGCCTCGCTCTACAACCACATCCGCGGCAAGGCGGAGCTTTACGGCGGGATCGCGGAGCATATCTGCGCGCAGTACGTCATGCCGGACGAATCGCTCGGGGCCAGGGAATACCTTACGGCGGCGGCCATGGCCTACCGCGCCATACTGCTCTCTGTACGGGATTCCGTCGCCATATTCGAGGGTTCGCTGCCCGACACCCCCAAACGGCTTGAGCTCATCATGGCGCTGACGGAACGCCTCTTGCAATTCGGCGTGAGCCAGAAAAACCTGGTGACGGTGTCGAATCTCTTCAATAGCTATGTCCTCTCATTCACGGCGGACGAGCTGCGCATCAAAAGCAGGACGCCGGAGGAGCTCCGGGCGTTCGCGGACAAGCTCGGCCCGGGCGGCGGCCTGGCCGCCGCGACCGGGCGCGATTTCGACGAGCAGTTTCTGTTCGGCCTGCGACTGCTGCTATCGGGGATCGAAGCGACCTGCGGCGAATAACGTGGGTTCGATTGCTCGCTTATACTACAACCGGCTGAAGCCGGAAGACTTAGTACCGCCTGAAAGGCGGACTAAATGGCTGACCTCGCGTCCGCAAAGCTGCAATTATAGTACGCTTTTAATTCAGCGGGCGGACAGGGTCGTCCGCCCCTACGGAATACGAAAGCTCGGCTTTGCTGAATTTCGCTAAAGGAAATCTGTCGAACTCACGTTATTTTATAAACTGAGGGGGGTTTGCTAATGCCAAAACTGCTCTATCAGGGCCACGGCAGTTACCGTCTGACGACGGGCAGCGGCCGCGTCGTCTACGTCGATCCGTTCGCCGGCGGCGGCTACGATATGCCCGCCGATATCATCCTCGTCACACATCAGCATAATGACCACAATAGAATCGGGCTATGCGCGCGGAAACCGGGCTGCCGGGTCATCACGGACAAGGATGCCCTCGCGGGCGGCGCGCACAACAATTTTGACATGAGTGAAATAAACGGCGTCGCCATCCGGTCCGTCGAAGCCAAAAACCTGATGCATAGCCCGAAAAAATGCGTCGGGTACATCATCGCGCTGGACGGCGTGAAGCTATACGCGAGCGGGGATACCTCCAGAACGAAGCAGATGGAAACCTTCGCCGCGCTCGGGCTTGATTACGCCATTTTCCCCGGCGACGGCATATTCAACATGGGCCTGAAAGAGGCCGCGGAGTGCGCGCGGCTCGTAGGCGCGAAGCACAATATAATAGTCCATTTGAAGCCCGGCGCGCTGTTCAGCCGCGAGAGGGCCGAGAAATGGGACGCCCCCGGCAAGATCATCCTCGAGCCGGGGCGGGAGATAGAACTATAAGTTTAAGGAGACGTTAATAATGAAGCTTTCTCAGCCGGAAATCGAATTATTCTTTAAGCTCTGGTACGCGATGATCTGGGGCATCAACGACAAGCGCAAAATCGTGCCCGCGTTCAAAAGGCCCGTTTACGGCGAGCGCGTGAGCCAGGAGCCGTTTATCGCGATACGGAAAGAGTTATGGGAGAACAAGCCGTGGATAGACGAGTTTCTGCGCGACGACAGGCGCGCCGGGCTCAGCGAGTATGAACGCGGCATAATCGCCAGTTGGCGCGACAATTTCATAAAAGACAGATTCATCGTTTTAAAGCATACCGCGAAATACGCCGTGTTTATGCCCGCCGGCGACACCGGGACGCTTTACGGCGTATGCGGCATCAGCGAACCCATCAGAGAAACCGCGCCGTACGACGTCCCCTTCATGGCCGACGCGGTGCTGCTGCCCTTTATGGGGAGGATCATATACGACAGCCTCCTCGAAGCCCACAATGTCGCATTCGGACCGGGCGTCAAGGGCGAACTGAACGCGCTTTATAAAGAGGCCATGGAAAAGACCGGGATAATCGAGAGGATAGGCGAGCCGCCCGTGCAGGTGAAACCGCGCGTTCCGGTCAAGCCGCCTGTTCCGGCGGAGCCGCCGGACGGCGTGAAAATCGCGGGCGTCCCCACGGCGATGTCCGCGCGGTATCTGGAAATCTCGGGTATAATCGAAGATTTTTATGACGAGAGGATAAACGATAAAAAACCGCGTAAAGATTTAATAAATCTATATGAGGAATACAAGGAAATCTGCCTGCGGGCGCTTAAAAAGCTGTGCCGCAAGCGCCCGTCCCCGCTCGTCGCGGGCAAGGCGCGCACCTGGGCCTGCGGGATTGTCTACGCCATCGGCGCGAACAACTTTATCTTCGATAAATCGCAGCCCGTCAATATGACGTCGGGCGAGATGGCGGGGTGGTTCGGCCTGTCAAAAAGCACCGCGGGCGCCAAAGCCGCCGAGGTGGGCAAGCTGCTGGGCCTGTCGCATTTCAAAGCGGACTTCTTGCTAAAGATGAATATCGACGACAACCCGGCGATATGGTTGTTGAGCGTCAACGGCATCCTGACCGATATACGCGATATGCCCCGAGAGGCTCAGGAAGAGGCCTTCCGCAAAGGCTACATACCGTATATCCCGGCGGATACGGAGGGTTAGACGAGCGTGGGTCCCCAGACCCATTCGCCATAGCGGTATTTTACTGATTTACGCCGTCATCGTCCCGGAGAACATACGGGGACGGTTCCGTTGTACGGCGCAACGGAATCGTCCCCATGTGCTTCAATTTGAATTGCTTGGATTTGAATGTTGCCTGAGCGATGTTCGTCAAGGCGGCTCCTTTGCAGCTCTCGCAACAGCTAGTATAAATATTCACCATTCTGCGCCTCATGCAACCGGTCGATGCAAGTCTTACATACCCACTTACCCTTTATGCCATGAAGGTTTTCACAGGAATGACAGAAAATACAAGTGGGGATATGTTTTCTGATAATTATTGCGTTATCATCGCTCTCAATATCTATTTCGTCTAATTCTTCTATCCCCAATTGTTTCATCATAGCGCTTGGAAATGTAATACTACCAAGTTTATCTAACTTTATCGTCATACAAATACCTTCCTAGGGCTAATAATATTATGGGTATTCCAAAATCATGTACAATTAACAATACATGTACATATCTTATAACATGTTCAACTTTTACAACTTAGCTTATGATAAATCAAGGGTGATTTTATGATAAGCTATAAGCCGTTTTGGAATACGCTAAAGACCAAAGGTGTATCGACATATGCCCTTAGAGAAAAGCATAAAATAAGCCCCGGCATTTTGACGAGCATGAAAGAGAACAGGTATATAAGCCTCAGCACAGTGGATCAATTATGTAAAATACTTGATTGTCGGATAGATGAAATAGCGGAATACATACCAGACACAAATTAGGGCCGGATGATACTGTCCGGCTTTAATTTGTGTCTATTATTTAAATACAGGGCGACGGTTCATAGAAGCACATGGGGACGGTTCCGCTGTGCCGCGCAAGGGAGCCGTCCCCGTAAAATCCGATGCTATAGATTTGCGATAAACAAAGTTAAGGCTTGGGCTGTAAACGGCGGCCGCGGCATTCAGGGACGGCACATGGGAACGGTTTCATCGTGTGGCACATGGGAACCGTCCCCGCGTGCTGTGCAAGTGCTTATACTGTGTGATTATTTGCCGCTTTCAAACTGGGGAAAATACTTATCTATAAGATTACTGGCATCACTGAGCCATTTTTCTCGCTCGGATAGGGTGCTTTCTGCAATTACCCGGAACATTATCCTATCAAATGTCTTTATGCCACAAAAATCGAATATGCAATCTCTCCACAGGCGCTGCAAAGGATCGCCAAAAACCAGATCCTCACGTTCCTTTGGGGTGTTGGAAGTATTAAACACCAAGGCGACGTTTGCTTTCAGCAGCCCAATTGGCAACCCCCCCACCGCTACCGCCTTCAGGAAAGGCATAAGCAACATTTTCCTTTAAAATTCTGTCAATCCAGCCTTTTAATATGGCAGGCGGCTGCCCCCACCAATTAGGATGTACGATTACAATTCCATCAGCTTGAGTTATTTCTTCCTGATGAATATTCACCAACCGATCATTAACAATATCACGAGCTAATTCTTCATCAGAAATAATGGGATTGAATCCTTCCTCATATAAGTCATGATAGTATACAGCATGGCCATTCGCTTTAATTTTATTAACCGCAATATGGGCGATAGCGGCATTAAAGCTGTTTCGATTTGGGTGTCCCAAAATAATTGATATTCTCATCTAAGCCACCTCTGATTAATATAAAAGAGCGCACGGGGACGGTTCCACTGCGCCGCGCAAGAGAGCCGTCCCCGTAAAATACCATTCCTAAACGTCGTATTATTTCAACTTTCCCTGTTGTTTTTCAACCTTTGTCGCCTGACTCGCCGCAACAGCACTGTTAACACCAATAGCAACAGCAAATATTACCCACTTGAATATACCGAGGTCAATTCCAAACCACGCATCAGCACCCATTACCAAAATAATAATTGCGATGGTAACAATCGTTGATATAACTGTTATTTTCGTTACACGCTTATCCATTTTCCACCTCTCCTTCCCTAATTTAGTTGATTTTTCTCACTCGTATTCTTTTTTTCGTAAGCACATGGGACGGGAGCGCCGACGAGCACATGGGGACGGTTCCGCTGTGCTACAGTGGACATCATTTTAGCTTGTTGCTCTTAGCCCTAATAATGAATGCACCGGCAATCATTATTACGCCCCCAATAATAGCCGCAATTATAGTGTACCAGCTATTAAGACCTGCTAAGTTAAAAATAACAATGCACAGAAAAATAAGAAACAACACTATCATTGATAACATTAACGATTTTTTCTGCATAAAGACTCCTCCTCTCTTCATTTGATTTGGTTTGCTCACTATGTAAATGTTACCAAGCGCACATTTGAGTAGGCAACAATGAATAAGCACGCGGGGACGGTTCCGTTGTGCCGCACAAGAGAGCCGTCCCCGTAGAATCCGATGTTATATTTCCGATAAATAAAGTCAAGGCTTGGGACTGTGAGCGGCGGCCGCGGCATTCAGGGCCGGCACGTGGGAACGGTTTCATCGTGCGACACATGAGAACCGTCCCCGCGCGCTGTGCCTCAGGCAGCCGCGGACAAGCCGCTGAGCGCTGTTCAGCCTTTATTTGTAAACGCGCACGTAGTCGACGTACATGTTTCCGATGGTGCCGTTGGCCGGGGCGGCGTTGTTGTCAAAGGTGCCGCCGACGGCCAGGTTGAGAATCAGATAGAAATCCTGGTCCATCGGGGTCGGCTGCTGCACCTGCTTTCCGCCTACGGTGGTGTACCAGGTGTTGATCTCCTGATAGCGGATGCCGTCCACATAATACTCCATGCGGTCAGGATACCACTCGACCGCGTACGTATGCCAGTCGCCGGTGTTGAATCCCGGGATGATGGTGTCGACCGGGGAGTACTGGACCGGGGTGGTATTGCTGGCGACGGTCGGGTTGGCGCCCGCGCGTATCGTCGTGTAGCGGTTGCGGCCCGCGCTCATGACATTGCTGGCGGCCCAGGCGCCGCCGTAGTGCAGCGCGCTGCTTATCGTATCGGGCGTGCGGCTCTTGTTCTCCATGATGTCGACCTCGCCGGACGTAGCCCATCCGCCGTAAACGCTGTCGTTGGGCATCATCCAGAACGCCGGCCAGAACCCCTTGTCATTGTTGGGGAGCTTGATGCGGGCCTCGATCCGCCCGTATTTGACCTTAAAGAGGTTCTGGGTCGTGAGTTTGCATGAGGACCATGAGCCCCTGGGCAGGCCGGTTTGGCGGGTGGCCTGGATCCTCAGCGCGGAACCGTCGGTCGAGCCGTCAATGCCCGGGTCGGTCTTGTTGATCGACGCGGCGGACGCCTGATAGTAAGAGATCTGGTTATTGCCGCCGCCGTTGTCGTCGGGCGGGATCGTCCATTTCGCGCTGTCGATGCCGCTGCCGTCGAACTCGTCGCTCCAGATGAGGCTGAAGGCAACCGGTTCGACCGGCCCGCATATCGGCGCGAAGGTCGCTGCGTCCCACATGAACGCCTTCACCGTGTCCGCGTTGGCGGGAATATTGTCCAGCGTGAAACTCTTGGTCTCGAAGGTAGCGGAGTCAAGGCCGAACACGTCGGCCGGGGATTGCTGCGTCAGCCGCAGGGGCTTTTTGGCCGGGACGGCGTAGACGTTTGACTTGATGCTCAAAAGCTGCCCGCCGGCGCTGTAGGCGGCCAATACGACCCTCACGTCGGCCGATTTGATGGTCTGATCGCTGAGGTAGGCCGAAACCGTGGCCTGCGAGCCGTTCCTGTCGACGTCCAATACGTGCGACCAGTTGGCCACGAGCGCCGTGTCCGCGGCAATGACCGTGCCGGCGGTATAGAACGTCGGCATCAGGCAGGTGTTCGTGGAGGAGACTGTCGTCTTGCCGTCATACGCGCACCAGCCGTTGAAGACGAACCCCGCGCGGATGGGTGGCACCGGCAGAGCGCCGATGGCCGTGTCCTGCGCGACCATCATATCGGCCGGGTTGGCCGGCGCGTCCGGATAGTTGTAATTGAAACTGACCCTGTAATAATTATCTACGGGGGGCACAATTATTCCGGAATCCATTATGACGAGCCTGAACTTTCCGGTGTCCCCGACGGAGCCGGCCACGGTGGAGAGGCTGCCGTCCGCGGCCACGTCCACATACTGGATGCCGTCGAACGCGTTGACCCTCTTGATCTTTACGGTGTTGTCATCCTGGACCTCAAATTGAAGGGCTTCCCAGCCGTTGGCGGCGATCGCGTTGGGGTCCGTCCTCGGCCTGACCTTGTTGTTTCCGTAAGCCGAACCCTCCATGCTGACGTCCAGACCGTTGGCCGCCTGAAGGAAGACGCTGCCGAACGCGTAGTGCACCGTGAGCTTGGCGTAATCGTTGACCGCGTCGAGATTGGCGGCCATCGTGAGCTGGGTGTCGTCGACGGGCGGCCCGAACGTGCCGGGGTCCGCGCCGACTATTTTACCGTTTCTGGCCGCGACCAGGTAAATGGTGTCGCCCTCTTTCGGCAGCGTCAGCGCCTTGGCGACCACCAGAAGCGAACCCTTTACGCCCGATTCGGCCCCGTTTACCGTCACGACGACATCGTACGACCCGGCCGTGAGCATAGTGGCCGTGACAGGTATGATCACCGTGGCGCCGGTGTCCCCGGTAACGGTCACAAATGAGCTGTCAAAACCCTTGATGCCCACTTTCACCTGCGCGCCGCTCAGGTAACTGCCGGCCACCGCCACGCTGAGATTCGCCGCGGTGCCCTCGTTGATCTGGGAGGGGGTCACGGTCACGCCGGTGACGACGGGGTCGGTCGCGACAGCGCCCAGCGAGACCAGCCGGAACTTCCCGGAATCCCCGACGCTGTTCTGCACCGTCGAGAGGTTGCCGTTGGCGGCCACATTCACATACCACGTGCCGTCCGTGCCGATCCTCTTAATTTTTATCGTGCCGTCGCCCTGGTCCTCAAGGATGAGGGCTTCCCAGCCCGTATTCACCGGGGAGGCCGGCACGGCGGTTCTCGGCCTGACCATCTGGCTTCCGTAAGAAGTGCCCTCCATGGTGACGAGATAGCCGTTCATCATCTTGAGCGAAACCCTGTCAGGCACCAGGCTGAGTATCTCAAACTGCGCGTAATTGTTGGGCTCGCTGAGGTTCGCCACCATCGTGGCCATGCTGCCGGGGCTGTTAAACGTGGCGGGGTCCGCGCCGACGATCATGTTGTTGCTGGCGGCGACGAGGTAATAGTACGCCTTCTCGACGTCGACCCGCAACGAAGCCTTCGTCGTGGATTCGACGCCGTTCAGCGTCATGACCACATTGTAGGTGCCGATGGGGAGCAGATCCGCCGGTATATTGAGATTCACAGCCGAGCCGGTGTTGCCCGGAACGCTCACAAACGTGCCCGGATAACCCTCAATGCCCGCCTTGACGTCCTGGCCGTCGAGGTTCCTGCCCGTTACGGTCACCGTGACGGTCGTCGCCTTGCCCACGGTGAGCTGCATCGGGTTTACCGAAATGGCCGTAAGCGCCGGGTCCGGGCTGATCTCCTGCGCAAAGGCGAAGGAGCGCATGACCGTATCCATGATCGGTATGACGTTGGCCTGAAGGGCGCTGAGCGAAACCGTATTGATAGAGGAATCGGCGTCATCGTTTTTGAGGTTGCAGCCGGCGGCGATCTCGAGCGCCGAAGAGGCCCTGCCGTTCCACCAGTCGGTCATGACCATGCCCTTGAAGCCCCATTCGTTTCTCAGGACGCCGGTCAGCAGATCGTACGACGCCTCGGTGCGGGTGCCGTTTATGTAATTATAGGACGTCATGACGCAAGCGGGATCGGCGTCTTTGACCGCGATCTCGAAACCCTTTAAGTAGATCTCGCGGAGGGCGCGCTCGGAGACCTGCGAGTTGGTGGTGTAACGGTTGGTCTCCTGATTGTTCGCGGCGAAGTGCTTGAGGGTCACCAGGCCGCCTCCGCCCTGCACCCCCTTGGTCATGGCCGCCGCGCATTTGCCCGCCACCAGCGGGTCTTCCGAGTAATACTCGAAGTTGCGGCCGTTGCGCGGATTGCGGTGGATATTCATGCCGGGCGCGAGCCATATGTCGACCTTGTTCAGCTTCATCTCGGCGGCGACCGCGGCCCCGGCCTGTCGGATGATATCCGGATTCCACGTGCAGGCCAGCATCGTCCCGACAGGGAAGCTGGTGGCTATCACGGCTCTGCTGCCGATAGAGCCGATCCTTAAGCCCGCGGGGCCGTCGGCCGTATTAGCTTCCGGCACGCCGTATTGCGGCAGTTTGCCGATCGCCCCGGTCCCGTTGGTGAGGATGGTGCTGCCCTGATTCCGGCTCAGCGTCTGCAATTGGGCGGTTGTAAACTGTTTCACAAAATCGTATATCAATCCCGGTTCCTTATAGACGTCCGCGAGGATGATGGGGCCGGTGCCGGTCCATGACACCGGCGCGGGAGGCGTCGCGGGGCCCGGGATGGGGTTCGGCGTGCCGGGCGTCGGGGCGCCGCCGACCGGCGTCCAGCTTGTGGACTGGTACGCGTTGCTGACCGGGTCGATGAGGCGGTCAAAGGCGGTCTGCGGCGCCAGCTTCTTCGAAAGCTGCTCCGTCACCTTGAGGCCGGCCTGCGTGTACTTGCCCGCCGCGGCGCTCTTTGTCGCGTTCTTGATGGAATTGCCGATATAGATATTGTAATCGCCGGCCTCCATCACATAGGCCGATATGACGCCGGTCTTGCCGAGGTCGTCATAGGACGCCATGCTGCTTATGGGGAAGCGCATCTCAAGCGTTTCGCTCTGCCCGACAGCCAGCAGGGAGGTCTTCGCGTAGGCCGCCAGCTCAAAGGCGGGCTTATTCAGCGCCCCAGCGGGCGGCGCGTAATAGGTCTGCAAAACCTCTTTGCCGGGATACGGGCCGTTGTTCGTCACCCTGGCCGTGGCGACGAGCTCGTCGCCGTCCACTTTGACGGCCTTGTCCGCGATGCTGAAGGTGGAATATGACAGCCCGTAGCCAAATTCATACTTCACCCTTTGGTAATTGGGATCGGCCGTCGCGAAATAGCGGTATCCGACGTATATATCATCGGTATACTGCGGATTGGACTGGCCGAAGGTCGCGGTGGACGGGTAGTCGTTGAGGCTGCGGGCGAAGGTGTCCACCAGCTTGCCCGACGGGTTGACCACGCCGCAAAGCGCGTCGGCCAGCGCGTTGCCGCCCTCCATGCCCGGGAACCAGGCCATGAGCACCGCGCTGACGTGATTGTAATTCTCCACCCATGTCATGTCGATGGCGTTGCCCACATTCATGACCACGACCACGTTGTTGAAGGCGGCGTTTACCTTGTCCATCAGCGCGGTTTCATCCGAGGAGAGCAGATACCCGCCCGCGCCCGCGCTCAGGTCCGAAGCCTCCGCCGCAAAGCGCCGGATGACCACTACCGCGGTGTCGTTGGTCAGGGCGGCGGCGTTCACCGCGTCGGCGCTCGGGTTGATGCCGCCGTCCGTCACCGACTGGAGCTTGCCGTCGTTCTTCCTGTTGGTGAGCCCCGCAAAGAGATCGACGACGTAGGGCGCCGTGACCTCGCCGGATCCGCCGCCATATGTAACGAAACCGTCCTTGCCAAAGCCGTCGTTGACGGGATAGGCGCTGCCGTTCATTTGCCGCGAATACCCGAACAGGACGACGTTCGCCGCGGGCTTGAGCGGCAGGACCCCGTTGTTCTCCAGCATGACTATGCCCTCCGCGGCCGCCGCGCGCGATACGCCCGCGCTCTCAGGAATTGCGGCGGCCGAAACGGCCGCGGGCGAAATCGCCGCCGATCCTGAAAGCATCACAATCGACAATACCAGCGACACTACCTTTCGTTTCATGAATAAACCCTCCTAGTTTTTATTGATAACGCCCTTCGGGGCGGTATCTCCGTTTGCAAAACGACGTGAGCCCGATGAAGTTCAACCGTTCGGGAGTCACGCGTTCAAACACGGTGCGGCGCGCATCCGCCGGATTGCTTAGCGCGTTCACCGAGTTTGATATTAAGTGCCCGGGCGCTCGCAATGACGGATAAACGCGGGCGAGCCGCAATTCGTCAGTGCGGATAAACGGCGCGAGCCGCAATTCGTCAGTGCGAGCGCACATAGCCTGAAGATTTCCTGAGCGTCAACGCGCGCCGCATCCGCTGGATTGCTTCGCGCGTTCACCGAGTTTGATATTAAGCCCCCGCGCGCTCGCAATGACGGATAAACACAGGCGAGCCGCAATTTGTCATTGCGAGCGCTCATAGCCTGAAGATTTCCTGAGCGTTAACGCGCGAAGCAATCCAGTTCGCCAAACCCGCGCAAAATACGCGATGGGCCTCACTCAACGGCGTATACCGTTTGTCCGCTTATTATATCGGTGCGCTGTGTAATCGCCTTGGTCTTTTTTATACAAAATGCCGGGCGAACTCCGCTGTGAATATCCGCACCTCCAGCGCCCGATGCCCTATCGCCAATAGTGAATACGTTATATGTCTCCCATATCTCAGGAGTGCGTGTCCAATAAGCGCCTTTTTTACCGTCAGGTAAAGCTGCAACCTTACGGCTATAAGCGCCAGTGAAATATTTCAGTGGCTGTCCCTCGGGAGCGGCGGTATAGGAGTTTTGGATGTTCAATTCCCTTGAAGAGAGAAGGAACACCCTTCGTAAAATGTTTTTTGTTTTAAGGCCATTAAAATCCCAACTGCTCTTATCGGTGATGATTATATCACTGTCAACGATGGCATCTCGCACAGCCTGATTCAAAGTATTGAAAAAAACTGTGTTTAAATATTTATCAATAGTACTGTCTTCATAGTACGCGCCGAAGCCGCCGTATTGATCTCTCCACAATTGTAAAGTTTATTTTCAAGCAGCTCCTAAGTGCCCGCGCGCTCGCAATGACGGATAAACGGCAGCGAACCGCAATTCGTCATTTCGGATAAACTGCGCGAGCCGCAATTTGTCATTGCGAGCGCTCATAGCCTAAAGATTTCCTTGAGCGTCAACGCGCGCTGAATCCGCTGGATTGCTTCGCGCGTTTACCGAGTTTGATATTAAGTGCCCGCGCGCTCGCAATGACGGATAAACACGGGCGAGCTGCAATTTGTCAGTGCGGATAAACGCAAGTGAGCTGCAATTTGTCAGTGCGGATAAACGCTAGCGAACCGCAATTTGTCATTGCGAACGCTCACAGCTTAAAGATTTCCTGAGCGTAAACGCGCGAAGCAATCCAGTTCGTCAAACCCGCGCAAAATACACAATGAGCCTCACTCAACGGCGTATACCGTTTGTCCGCTTATTATATCAGTGCGTTGTGTAATTGTCGTAGTCTTTTTCAGGCAAAACGCCGGGCGAATGCCCTTGTGAATATCTGCGGTTTCCGAACCCACTCCATAATTGTTAATAAAGATTACGATATATGTATCCCATATTTCGGGAGTACGCGTCCAGTAAGAGCATTTTTCGCCGTAAGGAAAATCAGCAGCTCGTCGTCTGTAGTCGTCCTTGAAATATTTCAGCGGTTTTCCCTCGGGGGCAACGGTAGAGAGAGCTGGGCCACTTAATTCCTTTAGTGAGAGAAGGAATGCTTTCCGCAAAATTGTCCTTGTCTTGATACCGCTATAATCCCATCTGCCAAAATACCAACTGCTCTTATCGGTGATAATTATATCACTGTCCACGACGGCATCACGCACAGCTTGGCTCAAGGTATTAATAAAAGCCGTATTCAAATATTTATCAATGGTGCTGTCTTCGTAGTACGCGCCGAACTGCTCCCAATTCCAGAGGTGGCTTTCATTCTCGTTGAACGGCATCAGTTCAGGCAGCAAATATTTTCTCAGGAGCAGCACGTTCCCTCCGTAATACGCTGTCAGCGCCAAATAAGGTTCAAACCCACCGCTCTCCTGTATATACACGGTGCATTTATCGTCCACCTGGTCTTTTGATATCAAGCCTCCCGGTATCCAGCCTCCTGTTCTCCAACTGTACGCCCTGTCGGCAACGGTGTTATACCGGCCTGTGTCTGTAGCTATTCCTGATGATAACACTAAGCAGAGCCAGCCGAGCAAAAGGAAAACAACTATAATAATAGCGCTTAAGATAAACAGCTTTTTGTTTTTCATAAGGGCCATTGTTTCACTCATCAGTTTTTACCTCGATACGGCGGCGCAAACCGTGGCGCCGCCCGCGGCGGACCCTCATCCGCGGAATATTTTGTCAATGAAATAAAGACAAACGGCGAGGGTATGTTATAGTTGATTCGGGTATGATACTCAACCTATAAAACTATACCGCGTCATTTGTCGCCAATACCGGACCAGTTTACGGCGCTGCCGTCTGAGCGCCGCGCGGGAAGCCGCGCGATTCCAGGAATATGTAATCTGGGGCGGACACAAAATCTGCCCCGGGCGTTCCGCAAAACTTTGCCAAACGGAACACCGCCGGCGTCCTTGTTCACTGCCTTTTCAATATTTTTGCCGTCTGATCCCGCATAATTGCAGATCGGTATGATTAACTATACCATATTTAGTCAACAATCGCAAGCCTTTTTTCATATATTCGCCAATTATTGTTCACAAAGGGCGCCGGTTTATTTTTTTGCCGCCGCCTTCTCCGCCCTTTCCAAGGCGATCCCGGCCAGTTTATTGCGCGGGTCCCTCTCGAGGGCGCGGCGGAACAGCGCGGCGGAAGCGGCGTAGTCCCCTTTCGAGAGGCGGCTCAAGCCCCGCTCGTAGGCGATCATGGACGATATTCCGGGGCTTGCCGCCTGTATGACTATATGGGCCGCGCCCGCGGCGCACAGCAGCGCGCTCAGGGCGGAGAAATAGACGTTCCGGTAATAAAAGGCGAATATCATCGCTATCAGCCCTATGACGCTGACCCAAACGTTTATCCTGATCCTGGCGTGGCTGAGCTGATTGCGGTAACCCCTGACGGCGCGCTCCCCCGTGACCCTCTCGACCAGGGGGTCTCTGCCCGGCCTCGCGGCAATCGCCTCGTAGTTGCGGGGGCGGGGGCGCCGCTTCGGGACCTTGATGGCGCTCTTTATCGTCTCGTACCTGGAGATATGGTCCCCCTCCAGCTTAAAGAGGATGTGCAGCTCCGATGACATGCCGCTGCCCTTGGCGGAGCGCACCCTTTTTGATATGTTCAGCAGATAATACGTGTCGTCCTGGTATGTGTCCAGCGGCGATATGGCGATCATGAGGCTGTTGGGATTATAGGATATGTCCGTCCGCATGGTGTATCCCCGCGTGTCGGTGACGTCCATCGTGTCCCCGGACACGGTCCGCTCGTCCAGGGGAATATTGAATTTGATGTACCAATGGACGGTATTCGCGCCGTCGGCGACATCTAGCAGGATCTTGTCGTTTAACGCGGGCCTGGAACTGATGGCCCTGATCCCTTTCGCCATGACCACACCTCGATCTTCACTTTTTGGAGTTAGGAACTGTCCGCAAATAACTCGGGCATCTAAGCGGATAATTTTCCGCTATACCGCGTCAGCAGAACCCGCCCGTAACGGTTGGGTACGAGCGGAACCTGCTTCCTTGTCTAGCGAAAAATTCCCTCGCTTATCTGTCCAATTTATTTCTTGACAGTTACTTAGAATCAGTATTAACGTGAGTTCGACAGATTTTCTTTAGCGAGATTCAGCAAAGCCGAGCTTCCGTATTACGTAGGGGCGGACGACCCTGTCCGCCCGTTGAATGAAAATCATCCAATAATTACAGAATCTGCGGGCGTGCGGTCAGCCATTCCCTCCGCCTTTCAGGCGGTGCCAAGTCTTCCGGCTTCAGCCGGTTGTATTGTAAGCGAGCAATCGAATCCACGTTAGTATTAGCCCTGATCCCCCGTATCATCCCCCTGATCTGACAAAGCCCCGTCCGGCAGGCTCCTGCCAAAATACCGCAGGCACCCGGGCGTCACCATGCGCCCCCTGGGCGTGCGCTGTATAAAGCCTATCTGCATGAGATAGGGCTCGTAGACGTCCTCTATGGTGCCGGGGTCTTCCCCGACCGTGGCGGAGAGGGTGTCGAGCCCCACCGGCCCCCCGCCGAATTTGTCCATTATGGCCATGAGCATGGTGCGGTCTATGAGATCCAGCCCTATTTTGTCTATCTCCAGCAGATCGAGGCTTTCCCGGGCGTTTTCGTCCGTGATGCGCCCGTCGTAATTGACCTGCGCGTAATCCCGCAGGCGCTTTAAGAGGCGGTTGGCGATTCTGGGGGTGCCGCGGGCGCGCCGGGCGATCTCCCGCGCGCCGCCCTCGCTGATCTCGACATTCAGCACGGACGCCGAGCGCCTGATGATGGCCGTGAGTTCGTCCGCGCTGTAAAGCTCCAGGCGCTGCACCACCCCGAAGCGGTCCCTGAGCGGCGCGGTCAGGAGCCCGATGCGCGTCGTCGCCCCGACGAGGGTGAAGCGCGGCAGATTCAGCCGTATGCTCTTGGCGCCGGGGCCCTTGCCTATGACGATGTCCATGGCGAAATCCTCCATGGCCGGGTACAGCAGTTCCTCGACCACGCGGTTTATGCGGTGTATCTCGTCCACAAACAGCAGATCGCCGTCGTTCAGTTCGTTTAAGATGGCGGCCATATCCCCCGGGCGCTCGATCGCGGGGCCGGAGGTGACCTTCATCTTGACCTTCATCTCATTGGCGATGATGCCGGAGAGCGTCGTCTTGCCCAGGCCGGGCGGCCCGTAGAGCAGGCAGTGGTCCAGGCTCTCCCCGCGCTTTTTGGCCGCCTCTATATAGATCCTCATGCTGCTCTTCACGCGCTCCTGCCCTATGTAACCGGAGAAGCTCACGGGGCGCAGCGACGGCTCCAGCTCAACATCTTCCTCGCGCCAGCCTGTGGTGATTATACGTTTTTCCATTGGCATCCCCTAAAATATTTTCGTAAAATCTCCGTTTGCGGCAGCTTAATGCCAATATCAGTATATCAAAAAACGGCGCGGGATTCAAGGGAAACGAAGGGATAAACCAGGGACATCAGCTTGCCGAAATTGCCGCCGCCCGCCAGTTGTATACGCCATGCTGTTTGAGATGGGCCGGAACAACGCGCGGATCCCGGCGATCAAGCACGACATCGGCTCCAGGGACGCGCTTTTGATGGAGAAGCTGCTGGGATTCGCGAAGGCGAGGGGCGAGAAGTTCAAACCGCTGAGCGAAACCGCGCTGACGCTCCCGTTCGATCTGATCCGCGTGGGCTTTTTGTGGGAGCGGCGGCCGATAGACCAAAGGGCGTGGGAACAACTGGTTGATGAGATCCTGCTGCCGGTGTTTATGGGATGACAGAACAATATCGGTGCTGCGAGCATATCATAAACAGAGGTGATTGATATGTATCGCTGTCCGAATAATTCCGCTATGCCGCATCAGAACGGCCCCACGCCGTTGACGTCGTTACTATGGCTGATCCTCTTAAAACTGATTTTGAGAGGTTCCGTTACCGAACCGCCGGTAATACCGGAATGCAAAGGGGTTTCGCATAAAGTACTGCCGGGGGAGAGCCTGTGCACTATCGGCGCAAAATACGGGGTGTCCGTCGAACAGCTTCTGGCGGAGAACCCGCAGATCACCGATCCGGGCGCCATACGCGCCGGGCAGATCATCTGCATCCCCTGCCTGGGCACGGTCTATACCGTTAAGCCGGGCGACAGCCTCTGGACCATCGCGCTGGCCTTTGGCATACCGCTCGATAAGCTGATTGACGCCAATCCGCAAATCACAGACCCGGACGTCGTCCATCCAGGCCAGGTCATATGTGTACCAGAAATCTCACGCAAGGTGAGCCTTACTTACTTATTCGGCGCGACATCGGCGCAGTATCTCAACATGCTGGCGAAGACCCAGGGCTCTATCAACACGGTCTGCCCGGATTATTTTGACATCGACAACAACGGCAATCTCATACTGGCGGGCGCCAATAAACTGAACCGGCCGTTTTTGGACGCCCTTCACGAGCAGGGCATACGGGCCGTGCCTTTTATCAGCAACCATTTTAACCGCGAATTAGGCGTGACCGCTCTGAACAACCGGAACAGGCTGTCGGATCAGCTCGCCGCCGCGGTTAAGGAATACGGGCTTGACGGTGTGGACATAGACATCGAGAACGTGACCCACGAGCACCGCGACATGTATACCGATTTCGCCCGCCTGCTGAGGGAAAAACTGCCGGCAGACAAGATCGTTTCCTCGGCGGTGGCCGCCAATCCCCGCGGGTTTACGGTGGGATGGCACGGGTCCTATGACTACAAGAGCCTTTCAAAATATTGCGATTACCTGATGATCATGAACTATGACGAGCATTATTTCGGCGGTCCGGAGGGGCCCATATCCAGCAGCAGCTTTTTTGAGGGCTCCATTCAGTACGCGCTGAATCAAGGGGTCCCCGAGGACAAGATCGTTTCGGGCATACCGTTTTTCGGCCGGTATTGGAAACAGGGCGAATCCACCAGCGGCGTCGGCCTGGCGGGCAGAGACGTGGAGTACCTTATCGCGAATTATACGTCCTCGCATTATTTTGACGTCGCCACGCAGTCGGCGAGGGCCATCGTCACCATAAAGCCGAACGAGCCGGAGCCGGAAATCTGGGGCGGGCGGAAGATGACCCCCGGAACCTATCACATCTGGTATGACAGCCCCGAGGCCACCAGATTCAAACTCGAAACCATCAACAAATACGGCCTGCTCGGCGCGGGGAGCTGGGCGCTGGGGCAGGAGATATTGTCAATCTGGGATTTTTACACCCAGGCGCTCAATAAGTGACCCCTGAACGCGAAAATTCCCGGAAAGGTGAGAATCGGCCTTTCCGGGAATTATTCTTTTTACGCCTATTTTACGCCTATATATAACCCACAATGATTCAGCTAGTGTTACATCCAGCAAGATTTTATAGAACGCCGTAGGGGCAGACCTCGTGTCTGCCCACGGACCGGGTGGAGACAAGCTCCGCCCCTACTATATTTATCGCCGGATGAAATACTGGAGCCAGAAAGAGTTTCAAATACGTTGCCGTGCCCTGCGATCATTTTTTAGTTGACAACATGCGCTAAATCATTTATAATTTCTAATGTTTTCGAAATCGCAGCCACTTTAAAATCCGTTAGCCCCGGGTTTTGATATATTTTGAGCAGCCATACGCTGCCGGGAGGAAAGTAAGCAATGAGAACGACGTTTATCCCAAAGCCCTCGGACGCGGCGCGGAAATGGTATGTTGTCGACGCCGCCGGCCATACGCTCGGCCGCCTTTCATCTGAGGTCGCCAAGATTTTAAGAGGCAAAAACAAGCCTGTTTTCACGCCCAACGCGGATATGGGCGATTATGTTATTGTCGTGAACGCGGAGAAAGTCGCCGTCACCGGCAAGAAGCTGGAACAGAAGGTCTATCGGCGCCATTCCGGTTATTCCGGCGGCCTCAAGGAGACGACCCTGAGCGTCATGCTGAGCAAAAAGCCCGAAGCGGTGCTGTACCACGCCGTAAAGGGCATGCTGCCGAAGAATACGCTGGGCCGCAAGATGATTACAAAGCTCAAGGTCTACGCGGGCCCGGATCACGATCACGCCGCGCAGAAGCCGGAGGTTCTCGAAATAACGTATTGATTGACGGCGATAAATTATAATCTATAAAATGTATAAAATGTAATTGGAGGAAACAGGAAAATGGCAGAAGTCAGATATTACGGAACCGGCAGAAGGAAATCTTCCGTCGCCCGCGTGTACCTGGTGCCCGGCGCCGGCAAGATCGTCATCAATAAAAGGGATATCGACGACTATTTCGGTCTCGAGACTTTAAAGCTCATCATCAAGCAGCCGCTGGAGCTGACCGGCTCCGCGGCCCGGTTCGACGTCAGGGTCAATGTGCATGGCGGCGGCTTCACAGGCCAGGCCGGCGCCATACGTCACGGCATTTCCCGCGCGCTGCTGGAATCGGACGCGGATCTGCGCCCGGCGCTGAAGAAGGCGGGCTGCCTCACCAGGGACCCGCGCATGAAAGAGAGGAAGAAATACGGCCTCAAGGGCGCGCGGAGGGCCCCGCAATTCTCGAAGCGATAACGCCTGATACTGTTTCTTTTTATCATTGACATAAAGCAGCCATACCAATTCCGGCTTCACACATTCCCATGTTCGGTCAGAACGTTCAGCGCCCTCTGGCGCTTCACTTCCCTCCATGGCAATGGTTCAGCTTGAAATTGGTATTACATCCGGAATGCGC